>Ga0224554_1000194_pt1 | contig 56006 bp, 46 predicted proteins | sample 714S22024metaG_FD_180666 | JGI IMG/M metagenome (GOLD analysis project Ga0224554, IMG submission 180666) | Peat soil microbial communities from Stordalen Mire, Sweden - 717 S2 20-24 | ecosystem: Environmental > Terrestrial > Soil > Wetlands > Peat | place: Sweden: Norrbotten County, Stordalen... | reverse complement strand
AAGCCAAGCAACAACCCGCATTTTTCGTAAGAAGACTGATTCAAGATCAGGAAACCCTCTGCGGTTGAGTCGTCGCTACAAAATCACGCACCTGCGCAGAGGTTCCCTAGAGCCTGTTATTAACTTTGCGCCCGTAAACCCAATGGAATCAGCGCGGCTTTCGCAAAGCGACTGGGATTCAGGGGGAAACAGTGAATGCATTCCGTGCCACATCTCGCGAGCGCCGCGTTTTACGCGGGTTTTGAGCATTCGGGCAACACATGCCGCGCCTCAAAGTTAATAACAGGCTCTAGCCTTCTCGATCGACAGCGTCAACCAGATGCTCATACCCGCTCGTCGTCGCGGCAAAGCCCCCAGGAATTAAACCGGTATCCTGGACAACGCAGGCTTGCCGAAAACACACGAAGCTTTATCTCGTGGGAACAGCAAGACTGAAGGTTTCAAATCCCGTATTCTCCCGATTGGCGGGCGGATCTCGCGTGCACTAACTCTTGGCAACAAGCGCAAAGAGTTGCATGAACTGGCCAAGGTACAAATTGGGGAGATTGACAAGTTCGACAAAGCCTTGCGTACGGCGCTAGCGCTGGCCGCCGCTGGAAGCAAGTCCGACTCAATCCGCAAAGAGCACTATGCTACTGTGCTGTAGCAAGCTCTGGCTTTGACCGTGCCGCCGACGAAATCTTCTTCGATCACCTTTGGGCGCGCTATCAGGCGCGAGAGCAGGGCGGGGAAGCGCTCAAGTCCGAAGCGCAGCGCTTTGCCCACGCGCTATACAAGCGTGCCGGCGTAATCTTTGAAGCCTCACTCCCCGGCATTCCATGCCCGAGCCTCTATCGGCCGCGCGCGGAGGCAAGGGCGCGCAGTCGGTTCCAGGGCAAGGTCCGCAACGACTTCCCGGACCTGTTCCCATCATCTACAACTGAGGAGGACAGCAATGCTGTCGCTTGACGAAACCATTGAGGCCGTTTCGCAGCGGCTGCTCGGGCTTGACCCTGGCCCACTTGCCGAGCTGCGGCGCATGGAACCTGACGGTATCGGCACTCCCATCTTCTGGCACCTTGCTGCTGAGTTGGGCTTTCGCGAGAGCCAGACAAAACAATGGATGCAGGTTGTCGGCATTCTTGCCATTCTTACTCCCAAGTCGCGCTTGAGTCCTGCAGTGCGTTTGCATGATCGCTTCCGTAAGCTTGGTCGTGTGTTTTGTGATGGCGGCGATCAGGCGTGGCCATCGGACCCCCAAAATCCTCGTCCCGCGCTCTCAAAAACACGCTTCGCGCGCCTGCTTGCCACCCCCGCTGCGCAGCGCGGAGATGCTCTTGCGCGGATTGCCCGTATGCTGGCTCGGACCCGCGCTCCGGAGGTTGGCATCAACTGCACTGATATTGCGCGTTTGCTCCTGCAAACTGACGATTCGCTCCCGCTCCAGAATCTGGCTCGTGACTACTATCGCAGGCTCGACCCTGCTGACCGCAAAGCAACCAAGGAAGGAACCGCCGAATGACAGCCGTCCGCTTTCTCCAAATCTACACCCTCCACTCCTACACGGCCGCCCTGCTGAACCGTGACGACAGCGGCCTTTCCAAGCGCCTCCCCTATGGCGGTGTCCTGCGCACGCGCATCTCTTCCCAGTGCCTCAAGCGTCATTGGCGCAAGGCAGACAACGATCCGCATGCGCTCTCAATTCTCGCGGGCGCCGTCGATTCAACGCGCTCCCGGGAGTTGGTCACCAAGAAGGTTTTCGATCCCCTGCGGGATAAGTATCCGGAAGACGTGCTTCGAGCGCTGGAACCGGAGTTTCAAAAGGCGGTCTACGGCGACAAAGCGGACAAAGGCAAGCAAAGCCGCCAAACCCTGTTGCTGGGCGCTCCGGAGCTTGGCTGGCTGACAAAGCAGGCAGAAGCGTTGGCGCAGGACTCCGCAGGCGATCCCAAGGCGGCAAAGGAAGCCGCCTCAAAGTGGGCTGCGGCCTTAAAAGAAAACATCAAGGTTTTTCGCGAAAGCACTGCGTTGCCCGGTGGACTCGCTGCCGCGCTCTTCGGCCGCATGGTCACATCGGATACAGCCGCCAACATTGAGGCTCCCGTGCATGTGGCCCACGCCTTCACAGTGCATGTAGCGGAAGCCGAAAGTGACTACTTTACCGCGGTCGATGATCTCAAGGAGGACGACGATAGCGGAGCCGATACGATTCAGGAAACCGAGTTGACCTCTGGCCTCTATTATGGCTATTTCGTCATCGATCTTCCCGGCTTGGTCTCCAACTGTAGCGGCGACCGCCAACTCGCCGCCAGCATCGTCCATAACCTCCTCTACCTCATCGCTGAGGTTTCTCCTGGCGCCAAGCTCGGTTCCACCGCGCCCTATGATCGCGCCAGCTTCATGCTGGTCGAAGCCGGCGACCGTCAGCCGAGAAGCGTGGCCGGTGCCTTCCGCAAGCCCGTAGAGCCGGATCTGGACCAGGCAGTGGACGCTCTGGCCAAGCATTTGAAACAACTCGATGAGGTCTACGCCACCGGGGAGTTGCGCCGGCACCTTTCGCTCTCTGAGGTCGCTCTGGATGGCGCGGAGAAGGGCTCGCTTGCCGAACTGGCCGTATGGGCCCGGGACCGCGCGGGAGAAGCGCAATGAGCGCGGATCAATGCTGGCTTGTCCTGCACCTGGAGGCGCCTCTGCTTGCCTTTGGAGGCGTGGCAATCGACCAGATCGGCATCATCCGGGATTTCCCCGCGGCATCCATGCTTACCGGCTTGCTTGCCAATGCCTTGGGCTGGTGGCGAACCGAATGGCAGGCACACCAGGCTCTCGAGGACCGGCTGGTCTTTGCCGCGCAGCGTGACCGCGAGAACCCCACCGGCATTCTGACCGATATGCAGAATGCACGGCTTGAAAAAACTGACCGCGGCTGGACGACCTACGGAATGCCAGAGGGGCGAGCCGGGGCCAGTTACATCCCGCCGCATCGCCGCCAGCGCGACTACCATGCCGATGCCTGCGTGACCGTGGTTCTGCGCCTTGATCCTGCTGCTGACTCGCCGGATCTCGACGCTATCGCCGCAGCCCTCGACCGCCCAGCCAGGCCGCTCTTCATAGGCCGCAAGCCTTGTTTGCCATCATGCCCGCTGAGTGTCGGCTCGGTCCACGCGCCTTCAGCCTACGAGGCCCTGGGAAGCATTCCAGCCATTGACAAGCCGCTCCATCCGCTGCGTGCTTTGTGGCCCCAAACAGAGGGTCCGACCGAGGGCCGCCAAGTCCATCGCATCGTCGCTTTGCCAGACCTCCGCAACTGGAAGACCGGCCTCCACGGTGGAACACGCCTGGTTGTGGAAGGCACCGTCGAGGCCGAGGGAGTGCCCGCATGAGCGCATTGCATCTCATTTGCTTTCCCATTTCGCTTCCGCAGTTGGGCCGCTGGGCCGCCCAGCGAAACTATGGTTTTACCCTTCGGCGGGGTCCCAAGGGCCAAGAGCGCGGTGCCGGCTTCGATGAGGGGCGTGCCATCCACCATCTGCTCGCAGAAACACTTGGTCCAGGCGTCCTACAGCCATTCCGGCAGTTTGTCGCTCCCGACGGGAAGCAGTCCCAGGTTTATGTATACAGCCGGCTCGACGCAGCCGCCCTTCGCGACGCAGCAAACTCTCATGCGCTGCCAGAAGCATCTACCATCTGCGATTTAACCCAACTTGGGGCCAAGGTCATGCCTGAACAGTGGCGCAGCGGCCGCCGCCTCGGCTTTGAAATCCGTGTGCGCCCGGTCAGCCGTCTCCTCAAGCCGCTGACTGTCGCAGACGGCACCTTCCCGAAAGGCGCTGAGGTCGATGCCTTCCTTATCGAGGCGCTGCGCAGTTTCCCCACCGGCGAAGCTGCGGAAGCGAGCATGCTCAAGGCCGGCCGCTCCCGCGAGGCTGTTTATAGGGATTGGCTTGCCCTGAGGCTCAAAGGCGCGGCAACTCTCCAGCCGGGTGTCCGCCTCACCCGCTTCCAACGCCTGCGCGCGGCCCGCAAGAGTTACTCCCCTGACGGTCCCGATGCAGTTTTGCAGGGCGATCTCATCGTTGACGATCCGGCTGGCTTCCAGAAGCTGCTTTCCCAGGGTATCGGACGCCACAAAACCTACGGCTATGGCATGTTGCTCGTGCGCCCGCCTTGGAGTCACTAATGCTGACCGGACGCCTCGGTCTTGAGAAGGCGCGCATTCCGCACGCCGACCGCCACGGTCTGGTGTGGCTTGATCGCGGTCGACTCGAAGTCGAAGTCGGGTGCTTGCGCTTCATCACTGCCGGCGGGGGGATCTCGATCCCGGCAACTACCAGATTCCCCACCAGGCCGTTTCAATTATCCTTCTCGGACCAGGATCGAGCGTCACCCATGACGTGCTCCGCCTGCTCGCCCGCCATGGTTGTGCGCTGGCAGCCGTTGGCGAGGGAGCAGTGCGCTTCTACACCGCGCCACCCCTGCTGCCGGACAGTTCCGCTGCTGCCCGTTCCCAAGCCACCCTCTGGGCCGATCCTAAAACCCGCATGGAAGTTGCCCGCTCCATGTATGCCATACGCTTTGGCGAATTCGTACTCACCCGCGACATTGAAGTTCTGCGCGGCCAGGAGGGCGCCCGCATCAAGCGGAGTTATCAGCTCGCGGCTCAACGTTTCGGCGTTCCCTGGAACGGCCGCTTCTACGACCGCGAAAACCCTGACGCGAGCGATGCTCCCAACCAGGCAATGAATCACGCGGCCACCGCCATGTCGGCGGCCGCTACTGTCGCTGTCGCCTCGCTTGGCGCCATTCCCCAGTTGGGCTTCATCCATGAGGATTCAGGACAGGCATTCGTTCTCGACATCGCAGACCTTTATCGCCACGATGTCACCCTCGAAATCGCCTTCGGAGCGGTGCAGGAATCGCTCAAAGTCAAAGAGCCGCTTGAACGGCTCGTCCGCCGGCGCGCTGCCAAGATCCTTCGACAACGCGCCGTCATCCCGTCCAAGATCGACGCAATCAAAACCCTGCTTCACCTCGCCCCCGAGTCCGCAGCCGACAAGGAGCCACCTGCCTGATGCCCATGGTCGTGGTGATCACCCGCGATGTCGAGTTTCGCTACCGGGGCTTCCTCGGCTCGACCATGCTTGAGCCGGCTCCAGGCGTATACGCCCATCCACGCATGAGTACGGGGGTTCGCACCCGTATCTGGGAAGTTCTTTCCGTTTGGTATTTCGAACTGCATACTGGAAGCATCCTCATGACTTGGGCCGACACCGGCGCCAGTGGAGGTTTCGGTCTGTCAACTCTAGGTGAACCGCCAAAGAACATCGTTACCCACGATGCGATGTTGCTCGTCAGGCGGCCCCTCTCCCAGAACGAACAACAGACGCCGATACCACCTGCTCTTTGACAACTTGCATATTCTCCAACGCGTTACAACGCAGAGGTTCCCCCGCACGTGCGGGGATAGACCCGACGTGGCCCCGGAGACCGTGCGGGCCATCGCGGTTCCCCCGCACGCGCGGGGATAGACCCTACGATCCGACCTATCACGAGGCTCCGATCACGGTTCCCCCGCACGTGCGGGGATAGACCCAAAGCCTGGCAACACCGTCCATCCGACGCTGAAGGTTCCCCCGCGCGTGCGGGGATAAACCCCACGGCGACCCTTGGCGATCACTCAAAAGCGGCCATACGTTATCACTTCAAAACCGGCCATAGGGAATGACCGAAGACATTAGCTTCGACTGGGGCAGTTACCGGTAGCATTTCTTTGTCCCCTTCCCTGTTGGAGTCGAGGAGCAGCAATGGTGCGTTGAACTACGCGCTACATAGTGATCTTGACGCCCATTTTCTGCATAGCTTCCACGGACTTGTCCTCCAGTTGCTGTAGCCGTGCCTTGACCCAGCGCCCGTAGTAACGCTGTGTGACCGCAACAGACTCGTGTGTCAGCAGCTTACTGACGTCTTGGAGGGGTACGCCAGCGAGGAGCAACTCTACCGAGTAGGTATCCCTTAACATATGCGAGTGGAAGCGCATTCTCTTGCCATCCTCGCCCGTAAAATGCAAATACTCATTCAGGTCGCGGATGTATTTCCCCCACTTCGTCGCGAGTCCCGCCTGCTTGCGACCGGTGCTCCAGAAGAAATACTCGGGGAGAAATTTAGGTCGATCCGGTGACAGATCCTGAAGCGTCTCGATCACACAGTCTGGCAGTACACGGTTGTCGAGAGGCGCACCTGTTTTGAAGGTTTTCAGGCTCAGCCGATTGCCCACCAGCCCTGTCCGGGGGAGCACGAGATAGTCCTGTATTCGGAGTCCAGCCCACCGCTGCAGCAAGAACAGGGCCTTCAACTCCTTCGCGAACTCACGAACCTCTCCAGTCGCTGCGGCCGTGAATAGTTCGATGGCGGGGAACAACTCCGCGAACTGCTCACGAGTGAGGGGCTCAGTGCGGTGCTTGTTCTTGGATATTGGGGCTAAGAGGAGGGAGGGATTCCTGTCCAGGTTTCCTGTGCCGAGGCACCAGGTGAAGAACTGCTTCAGCCGGCTCTGGAACAAGGCTTGACTGGTTGGGCCGAGGCTGCTGTAGTCCTTCTCGGCGCCCTTTCCCCAAGTACTCCGCCATGTGTCCAGCTTGTCTGCAGTAATATCCGAGACGTTCACAATGCCCTGATCGGCTGCCCATTCCTGAATGCGCCACGCCGCACGCTTGTACTTGTTTTCGGTGCTCTTCGTCTCGCTCTTCTGCGAGCCCAGCCATCGCTTCGTGGCGGTCGCGACCGTGATACTTTCGGCCGTCTGCTGCAGCACCCTTTGAGCCTCTTGGTCCGCAATCTCCTGGAGCCGTCGCTTGACCGGATTGCGACGGTCACGCTCTTTTTGCGCTACCCGCTCTGCTTGATCCCAGGCACGGGTCTTGGCGGAGATGACCGTGTCCTTGCCATCCTCATAAATGTAGAGGGCTTTCCTGCACCTGCAGCGCTTCCCATAGCGGTTCGCCTTTTTGTCGCAACCGGGGCTGTGGCGGGTGAAGACGGTGACCGTAACGGTGGGAAGCCGATTGGCGTTTCCAAGTGGGTGATTATAGATCTTCCTACAATTTTCCGACAAAACAATCTCGTTGGCGTGGAAGTGTTTATTTATCAACGAGGGGAAGGGCGAGGAGCAGGATGCAGGTGATGTTATCCTGGCCGCCGCGCTGCTTGGCTACGTCGATCAGGTTGGCGCAGGCAGACTCGAAGGTTGAGGCGGCGAGAATGGCGGCGATTTCTTCCTGGAGAAGGTAGCGGGTGAGGCCGTCCGTGGCAAGAAGAACCGCGGTGCCGGGTTTGAGATCGACGGAGAAGAAGTCGGGTTGAACATCGGCCGCGACGCCGACCGCGCGGGTGATGACGGACTCCATGCCCCGGAGGTCGGCGTCCTTCGCGTTCTCGATGGTCAAGGTGCCGTTGCGAATAAGTTCGTTGATATAAGAATGATCGACGGTAAGTTGCACACACTGGCCGCCCTGGACGATATAGGCGCGGCTGTCGCCGACGTTGCCCAGGATGAGCTTGTCCCCATCCAGCGCGGCAACCACTGCGGTGGTTCCCATTCCTTTATTCTCGGGGACTTGCGCGTTTTCCCAAACGTCCAGATTGGCGGCGTTGATGGCATAAAGAAGCCGGGTGCTGACGGGAGCGCCTGAGGCAGCCGAGTAAGCGAAGCCCTTCATGATGGCTGCCACCGCACGGGAACTGGCAACTTCTCCGCTGGCCATTCCTCCCATGCCGTCACAGACGATATAAATGCCGAGAGATTCGTCGTAACCGAAGAAATCTTCGTTATCGGTGCGCACGCAACCGATATCGCTGAGGGCCGAGACCGCGATGCGCAGGGGCGGGGACACAACGTTGGCGGCGGGCGTCGATTGCGGACTGGATTCCGCTGGAGCAATGGGCGGCGGCGCCGGTTCGGGCGGCGGGGTGGTGGGCGCGCCGGATGGTGAAAGCTCGTTGGTGAATTCTTCGGTCATGGTCTCAACTCAAGTATTGCAGAGGCGGTTGCTTCTGCCGCCGATCAGCTCATGTCAGCGAGCTACGTTCGAAACACAGTGGAACCCTTTCATGAATTCCGGGTTCAGCAAGGGTGCTCCGGGGCCGGAGGCGTCGAACAGGACGACCTCAGGGGTTTGATTGTTGAAACTGAAGAAGAATTTCAGACGGTTGGGCGAGATTTGCGGCGCGGCGAAACCAAAGTGGAAGACGGACCAGGGGCCGGTCATGTGCGGCGCAGTGTTCTTCTGGGTAGCCAGGGTGATGGTGCTGGAGGGTTGGGAGACCCAATGGAAAGTGGCTGTTTGACCGCCCGCATTGAGTTGCTTGCCGTCGATATTGAGGACTGCATCGGAGACGCCGGCCGCCTTGACTTCAGTGAGGGTGAAGTCAAGCGAAGGCTGGTTACCGGCAGGGAACAGGGTGGAAGAGATCTTCTGGGCGCTCGAGAGGAAGCCGAGGAAAGAGGGGCTGATCTTGACCGTGGAGCCGGGGGCAGGCGCGTACTGAGAGCCCTGCTGGATCACAAGCGCGTGAAGGGATGTGGCGAACTGGGCAAAGGAGCCCGAGCCGGGAGCGAAGACCTGGGCAACTTCCTCAGTGGAAGCCTCGGTGGTGGACTGGGGGTTGAAGGGGAACTTGGCCAGCACGGGTCCGACCTGGGCGCAGAAGGCCTTGGCCCCGCCGCCGGCGGCGTTGGCGGGCGCCTGGGCAGCCAGGTTCTTGGCCGACGTGATGGGCGCTTCAAGGAGGGCGAAGCTGGTTTTATCCATACTTCCGGCGGGGTCCGGGACAAAGCCGTTGCGGAGGTTTTCGGCAGCCTGTTCGGCAGTGACGGCGGCCTGGGTTACGGGCGCGGCGGCGGTGGGATCGTTGGCGCTGGTGGGGTTGAGGGAGAGGTTCTTCAGCACCCCTTCAAGAGCCTGCAAAGACTGGATGTAAGCCTGGTTGGAGGAGCCAATGAGGCGATTGTCGGCATTTGAGGGCGAAACAACGGCCTGAGGCGCCTGGAAGGCGGAAGAGATTTCCGGTGCGGCAACGGCGGTGTGGAAAGAGATGAGAGAGAAAAGCTCCAGCAGGGCGGAGGTATTTGAATCGAGCGCGCTGAGCTTGTTGCCGGCGTCGGCAAAGTTCCGGTAAGGAATGAATTGCGCCTTGGTGAGGTAGGTTCGCCAGGTCTGGATGTAGTCGGCGGTATAGGTCTGTTTCAACTGGACAGAAAGGGCGGCGCGGTCGATCGGGGGTCCGGACGCGGGGCCGAGAACCCATTCTTCTCCGCGGAAGTAGGGGTCAGGGTGCAGGATTGCGTCCTGCATGAAGGCGAAGCCATCCTTGCTGAAGGCGCCCTGTACAGGATAGCTGTCGACGATGTATTGCGAGGAGCCGGGAAACTTGCCGTTGAAGTTGAATCCCGGGACCTTGTGGTTGGCGGCAGCGAGCATGCTCTGATAGACGTGCTGGAAGCCCTGGAAGCCATTGAGATACAGGCGGGCACGGGCGACCAGCGTGTCGTTGCGGGGGCTGCCGGTTTTGGCCAGACAGGAGGAAGACCCAGGGAGAAGGTTGGCATAGAACTCGAACTGCGTCTGCGCGAGACGGGAGAGATCCGGCGGAGGAGTGGCGTTGCCGGCCCATTCAGTGAACAGGGCGGTGGGAAGAAAATCAACCGTGTCCTGGGCGGTGTCGGGATCGGGGTTGGAGGCCGTGATCAGGTACGCCTTTAGCGGCCTGTAGGTTGCGCCGTAGTCGGCATCGGGGGTTGGAGCAGACGGCAGCGCGCCGAGTTTGGCGAGAATGTTCGCTTGTGCCGGAGCCAGCAGAAGAGTGCGGAACTTGTTCGACCAAGCCAGGCAGGCTACGGGGTAGAGCGCATCGCCGCGGTACAGGCCGAGGCGATCCATGAAGGGCGGGCCATTCTTGCGATAACCCTCGAGTTCAGCCAGCACCGCTCTGAGCTTGTCCAGGGATTCGAGGTCGCCCTGCGCAGCGAATGTGCCCGCGGAGACAGGAGAAACCGGCGCGGCCGCGGCCGTGGCTACGCGCTTTTCGAGAGCGCGATTGTTGAAGAACGAGACCGTGAACAGCACCAGAAGGATGAGAATGACCGCACTGGTGCAGGCCAGAAGCGTGCGCTTGAGGAAGCTGGTCCTGGTGCTTGCGCGGCTGGTTTCAAGGGCCGACTTATCGGCGAGCAGGATCTTCGAGAACAGGTGGGGAAGGAAGACCCACTGCGGAACCTTGCGCGTGCCGCCTCGCCTGGGTTGCGGGGCCGGCTGCTGGGTCTGCGCGGCGGCGATGGAAAAGATGCGGGTTGCCCCGGCATCGATGGGCGCGGCGGCCTGGGGTTGAGCCGGGCCGATATCGAGAACGTCCTCGACCAGGTGGGCGCGCATTCCGGCGAAGAAGAATCCGCGCAGGAAGGGGTTGACGCCGATCTGGCTGGGACGGGCAACCTCGGCGAGGAAGGAAACGATGCCGGCGCGGAGCTTGCGCAGGTCGCGGGGAAATTCATAGGCGCGGGCCAGGTCCTGGAGCTCGCCGCCGCGGGACAAAACATCGAGACGAAACTCGGAAAGAGCGTAGAGAAGCTGGTCGAATCGATTGCCGATCAGGGCCGTCGCCTGCTCCGTATAGAGGCCGGAGCCGGCGCTGAGAGAAGACAGCAAGGAACCGATGGGGAGCTTGACTTCTTCTTCCGCGAGGCGGCTTGCATAGTCCGCAAAGGGAGTGATTCTATCCAGCTTTGTGAACAGCACGTAGATGGGGAGCGAGATGCCCAGTGTCTGGGAGAGTTGGCGGAGACGCTCATTGAGGGTTTGAGCCAGGGCGCGAATCTGCTCAGTGGTATTGGGGGCCAGAATGCGTTCGATGCTGACGCAGACAACCACGGACCGCGCAGGGAGGCGGCTGTCGCCGAATACCGAGCCGAGCCGGGCCGGGATGGTGGCCCTGACGAGCCGCAACCAGAGAGGGGGTTGACGCAGGAGAGCGCCACCGGCCTCTGCCACCACGTAATTGCCGGCCAGCCAGAGATTGGCCAGTTGGGTGGGGACGATGCCCCCGTCTTGATAGACGTTTCCCGCCAGTAACTCGGCGTCGAGGCCGGACTGGAGCACGGTCTGCGTCTTGGCGGAGTTTTCATCTCCAATGACATAGATCAGCGGCATGGACGCCAGGGATTTGGCGCGGCCGGACTGGCGAATCCTGGAATCGGCATCGCGGAGCAGATTGCTCAGGTTTATGGCGTCGGGCGTGTCGGGTCCCGAGGATTGCCCGGAGCCGCCGCTGACCTTGTGCAGATACCAGAGCACGAAGATAGTTGCCAAAAGGCCCAGCAAGCCGAGAATCACGCAAAAGAGCACCAGGCGCGTGCCTTCAAAGTGCAAGGCAAATGCACCCCCAATGACCAGGGCCAGATAGAGAAGAAAGATAAGTATCCCGATCAGAACGCGTTTCATAGGGATATCTCCGAAAGGCTTTGCGGCGGGTGGAACGCCAAAGTTACCGAGGGCTGCTGGAGGCCTTGTGCGGTGGTGGGGATGGACTGGCCGAGGATGAGCACGTATCCAACGTAGGCCAGAACGGTGACGACGGCCAAGAAGACTGCGGTCCACGCCAGGCGGGCTACCCAGGGATCGCGCTTCGGGGCCGGCGGGGCGGCCGGGGTTTCCACCGGACGGAACAGGGCGTAGGCGCCGCGAATGCGGGCGATCTTTTCGCGAATGCGGTGGAGAATGGAATGAATCTCCGAGGCGTCTCCGAATGCGAAGCGGCCGCGGTAGCCGAGCAGAAGGCAGAGAGCGTGCAGCTCCAGCACATCGGCAACTTCAGCGGATTCGGGGCGATTGAGCAGGTCGGTGACGTTGCGAAAGAAGTATTCACCCGCGAAGTGGCCGCCGAACATCTCTTCCTGCAGGGGACGGCGGGCCCAGTCGGCGAAGGTGGGGTCCTTGGAGTTCAGGACGCTTTCGTCGAGGAATCCGATCATGGCGTAGATGGCCATCTTCGAAGCTTCATCGCTGTAACCCATGGCAGAGGCGTCTTTCACGGCCGCGGAGATCATCTTGCGCAACGTGGCGCGGAAGGATTCGGCGTTTTCAACGCGCTGCGTGAAGAAGCGGGTGCGCAGGATGACGGTGAAGACCTCCTGGAAGGCCAGGGCCAGGTTGTTGGTCTTGGCCTCTTGAGGGGCGTTAGCTGGAGAAGGAGTCATGCGGAGGCCTCCGTGACGATGGTGAGATCGAAGGTTGCGTCCCCCAGGTCGCCGGGCAGATAGACTCCCACCTGTTTGGTCTGGAGTATATGTTGCCAGCAGGCGCCGCTGAGGGAGATGGAGAAGTAGTGCATGTCCGCCTGGGCGTGGAGAGCGGCAGGCGGAACGGGAAGGTGCATGAGTTCCAGGCCGGGCAGGGCGCGCTGGACAAGCTTGGCGACACCTTCCGCAGAGCAGACTTTGAGGAGCTTCGGCGTCTGGCGGAGGATCACCGAGTCAGTGAGCGAGGAGCGGATGCCGAAGATCCATCGCGAGCGCCGCAGGCAACGCTCGTCCTTTACCTCAGCGGCATAGATGTAGCTGTCCACCTTGCGGAACTGGAGCGTGACGCTGTTGGATGGGGACACAATCTCGAGGTAACGCCGGATCAGGGCATCCAATTCCCTGAAGGTGGAAGTCAGGTCGCGATGGCGATAGGGCGGAATCTCGTCGCGTGTGGATTCAAGGGCAAATGTGCTGAGAGCGCCGGCCAGGCGGGCCAGATCCCTGTAGACGTCCTCGGGGTGAGAGCGGCGGTCCTGGAGATGATGGCGCAAGGCGGGCAGCGCCGAGCAGAGCGCGTGGAGGAACCAGTAGTTGGCCACGTCGAGAGCGGATGTGCCGAGCTCAAAGCGGCCGGAACCGAGGCGCAGATTGCGGGTGGATGCGATCTTCTCCTCGATGGCCTGCGCCAGGCGGAAGAGGATGAGGACCAGGCCTTCGCAGGCGCTGATGCGCAGGCAAGGCGGAATGAACTCCGGGTCGCTGACGAATCCTCCAGTGCCGTCGCGGAGGACGCGGGCAATGGGGAAAGAAACGGTGTCTTCAGAGAGCTGCGCCTGGCTGAGGAGGACGAGATTCTTGCGGGCAAAGGAAACGCTGTTCTCCCCCAGGCCAATGGAATCGTCACGGAGTTGGCGCTGCACGGCGCTGTAGCGCGTGCCGGCTCCGCCACCCAGATCGCAGTCGAGGCCCTGGTCATGGCGCGGCGGGATCGCCAGGTGGAGGATGATCTCGCTGTCGGTGGAAGCAAAGAGATTGTTCAGATGGGCAGGGTCGGGAACCGAGTCGCAGTCGGGCAGATCGAAGATGAGACCGTCGGGCAGGATGCCGGATGCGAAGCTGAGAATGGCAAGACCGTTGCGCAGGGCCTCAGTGTCGATGGAAAAATGAAGGAATCCCCATGGGTCCTGGCGCAGATTGGAATTCAGGAACCAGAGCGTGTCTTCGAAATACCGGCTCTGCGTCTGGAAGTGGTGAGGACCGAGATGCATGCCTTCCGACCAGACGACCCGCGACAGGAACTTCATAATAGGGAATCCACCATGGGAGACAGTTAGAGGTCAGGTTCGCTTCCGGATCGATGCAAAACGGGTCTCCACAGATAGCCGCTTGCCCATCATCGACAGGTCAGGCGGCCAGTCCGGACGATACCGGAAAACTCTTCGAGGAGCATATTCGTCCGGTGTGACAAGGCGCAACCGCATTATACGCAAAATCTTTTTTGGGTGAACAGGTAAATCGGGCGCAAGCGATGATATATGCTACCCGCATCGCACCGGAGGCCTGATTATATGGACAAACCGACGACACCTGCTGGACCGGACGCCTCGAAGTCTCCATGGCCGGAGGATTCCGGTTCCGAACCGGGCTTCGGGGCAACGGGCGTTTTTGGAGTGGTAAACGAGCCCGAACCGGTAGAGGGGTGGGCGGCGGGTCCTGGAGCCGCGGCTGAGAAGGACAGAAATCGGCTCACTGAGGCTCAAAAGCCACAGCCGGCACTGGGAGCGCAGGCTCTTGCAGAGCCCGTGGTGCACAAGGTGGTGTTCGGCGGCGGTGCGGAGGAGAGCTCACAGCAGTTGCTCGACCGCATTCGGTTGGCGTCGGCGGAAAGGGCGCCCGGTGCGGAGAGGGCGCCTGCTGCTGCGCCAGGCGTCCAGGGCAGCGCGGGATTTACCGAATTGCTGCGCACGCTGGGCAGCGATTCGCCCGCTCCGGCGGTTGCTGCAAGAGAGATTCCACCGCCGGAGACGCGGGGTCCCGCACCGGTCTCGGGGTTCACGTCCTTGCTGCAAACACTGAGCGCGACGGAGGCGGCAACAACTCCGGCTGAGGATCGTTTGAAGACGATGCAGCCTGACGCGCGATCCATTCCGGCCGAGCCCGGCAGGGCCGCCGCGGGTCCAACGCCAGGTGGATTCACGGAGTTGCTGCGAACCACCGCGGCGGAGAGTCCAGAGTATGGCGGTCCGCAGACACAGCGCCCCGGACTGGGGGAAGCGCCGGGGTTTGGCGGCGCGGGGGGCGCGATTCCGCCTCCCAGCGAGAACAAACCGGGAACATTCACGCAGTTGTTCGGCACGTTAGGAGGCGCAGAGGCAAGTCCGGCGGGCCCGGCGCCGGTGGAGCGCGAAATGGGGGGTTCATCCGGCGGAAGCGCAGGCTCCTTTACGCGGATGCTGTCGCTGGAACCGCAGCCTGTTGCGGCTGAACCGGCCTATCGCGAAGAGCGCCAGGCTGCGCCGGGAAGTGTGGATTATGGTCTTACGCCTGGAACGGCGGGGCCGGCGACGCCGAGCCGCGATCCATTCTCGCAACCGTTGCCGGAGGCGCAGCCTGTTCCAAGCGCGCCGCCAGTTGCCGGAGTCGGGATTACGCGGCTGATTCAAATGCTGGATGAGCCTTCAAGGCCGTCCGCTCCGCCCATGGAAGTCCCGCCCGTGAGCCCTCCCCAGGGGGCACAGCCTGGCGTCTGGACGCAGACATTCGCTTCGCTGTCCACGCCCAATGAGCCCACTGCGCCGGCGGCCAAGGCGCCGGATTGGCCTCCTCCTCCTCCTGCGCCGGCTGTGGCGGGCGGATACGCAGCGGCGCGCGAGGCCCATTTTCCAACCCCCTTGAGCGAGCCTCCGGTACGGGCTGTGCCGGCGGCTTCCGCGCCATCCGGACCGAGTGAGTTTACCCGGATTCTCGATGCTTCTAAGCTGCGGGAGATGTCCATGAGGGGCGGCCAGGCTGTGGAGAACCCGGTTCCGGCGCCGCCTGCGCAGAGCTTTGCGCCACCAGTTCCGCAGAGCTTTGCGCCCGCTCCGCCCGCGGTCCCGATTCCGAATTATCCGGTTGCCCCTCCGCCGCCCCCGGCAGGGATGCAAGGGTTGAGGGGAATGCCTCTACCGAGCGAATTCCGTCCGCCGCAACCGCCGCAGCCGCCCGCTTATCCGATGAGTTATCCGCAGGGTGGAGCAATCCACGCGCCTGGCGGGGGCCTGCCGCAAGCGCCCGGAATGTATGCGCCGCCGCCGATTCCGGCGCCGCCCGTTCCTCAAGCCCCGCCTGTCAAGCCGATTGAACCGGGGATGGGGAAGCTACAGCAATTCGTGCCCATGCTGCTCGTTCTGATCATCGTTCTGCTGGTTGTGCTGCTGGTGACGGTCATCTTCCTGCTGAAGCACTAGGTCACTGACCGTGTGATTTCGTACGTGTAATTGAGAGTCGCGGCCTCCCACCCTAGCCACAAAAACAAAGACGTGGCGAGGGTGGGGCACCCAGTTTTGGTACAAAATTATGCGGTCAGAGACCTAGCGCGGCCTGCGGATCATGTGGCATCAGGCAGGCTGCGCGAGCAGGATGATGAGCTCCATCTGCGGGTTGAGGAGTTCAGACGGCGCGTAGACGGCGAAGTTGCGGGCGCGCTGGACCGACTCCCAGACGGGGCCGCCCTGCTCGATGGCGAAGTACTGGTGGCGCAGCTTGACGGGGATGGACCGGGGCGGCGTGGGGACGTGCTGCAGGCGCAATCCGGGCAGGGCGTTGCGGATGAGGGTTTCGAGCTGGGTTGCGGAGCAGGCCTTGAGCAATTTCTGGGCTTTGTCAATCAGGTCCGCATCGCGAATATCGGCCGAAATCGCCAGATAAAAGCGGGAACCTTCAAAATAAGCATCCTTGTCGATGGGGGTCGCGTAAATGGTGTCCCTGACCATTTTGAGCGGGAGGGCGACGAAGTTGCTGGGGACCACCGTCTCCAGCATGGTGCGGATGAGGCGGTCGAGGTCCGCGAAGCAGGAGCCAAGCTGCTCGTGGTTATAGGGGGGCAGGTCTTTGGGGGCGATCTTGCTGGAGAAAGCGGTCAAGGCTCCGGCAAGATCGGAGAGCTCGCTGAAAAGCAGTTCGGGCTGAATATTGCTCGATTCGAGGAAGTGGCGCAGCACGGGGAGATGGCTGTTGATGGTGTAGAGAAGCCAGAAATTGGCAACGTCGGAGGCCGTAAAGTCCGCCAACGACTGATTCTTCTGGCGCCGGCCGCCGGCTAGCTGGGCGCTGCGCGCTACCAGCAACTCGATCATATTGCTGAGGATGCGCTTCAGGGTGGGATGGGCGTGAATATCGATCAGCGGTGGGATGTAGGCAGGGTCGACCTGGAACATGCCGGTCTCGGAGCGGAGGATGCGCGTGAAGCCAAGAACCACCGAACCCTCCCGGTTTTCGCCCTCGGCGAGAATCTGCAGGTTCTTGCGCGCCACCTGGACAGGCTTTTCTCCGCTGCCCGTGTTTTCGTCGCGGACCATCTGCATTTGAGCAAGGAAGCGAGTACTGACACTGCCACGATTCACTGAAACGTTCATGCCGCCCTGCAGGTACTCCGGCACGGCGAGATAGAAGGTGCAGTTTTGGCGTCCATCCTGGAAGCATTCGTCCAGATTCCGGGCCGGGGGTGGGTACTCCGAGGCAGGAATGTCGAGTGGGAGCGCATCGGGGAAGATTCCCGAAGCCAGGGTTATTGCCAGCCTGCCCTCCGACAGGGCTTTGGTATCGATCTGGATCTCGCGAAAGCCCCAGGAGCGGGAATTCAGGGAGTCCAGGTAGAATCGCGCGCTGTCTTCAACGAAGCGCTCCTGTGCCTGCAGGTGCTGGGGGGAGAGAAACGTGCCTTTGGACCAGATGACGGGTTGAAGCTGTCGCATTTTCTTGAGCAACCTCGGCTGACGCTGTGATGTTAACGGTTGGAGCGAGACAGTGTCCAAAGCAATAATTCCGGGCCGCTCTTCAGGGGATGGTGGAAGGTCCAGGCCGGTTGAGCGGCCGAGGAGGGTAGCAAGTTTGGAAGGAAACCCCGTTTAGACACCATCATCCTCGCACAAGTTGCGGTTTGCGAGGGGAAAAAGTTTTTGGGGCGGATTCGGTCAGGGAGTTTGTTGTAACACTAATAAACAGCCGCAAATTTCACTGGACAGTAAGCCCATTGTTGTGGTTTCTTTGGGAGCATCGGTATTACCAGCAATTCCCCGCATATCAGGAGCGTTATGGCCAGAGAGAGTACACAGCAGAAGCTTAGTCGCGTCCGGGCTCCCCGGGTGCAAATCACTTACGACGTAGAGGTTGGAAACGCCATCGAGATGAAGGAATTGCCCTTCGTGATGGGTGTGCTGGGCGATCTTACCGGACAGCCGGAGCAGCCGCTGGCAGCCTTGAAGGATCGCAAATTCGTTGAGATCAACCCGGACAATTTCGACAGCGTGCTGAAGGGCATGTCGCCGCATCTGAAGTTCTCGGTAGAGAACAAGCTGAGCTCCGACCCCCGAGCGGGACAGGTCGGAGTGGATCTTCACTTTGAGAGTTTCGACGATTTTTCGCCCGCCAATGTTGCCGCCCAAGTGGGTCCCATCAAGGAATTGCTGGACCTGCGGACAAGGCTGTCGAACCTGCGGGGAAGCCTGCAGGGCAACGACCAGCTCGATCAGGCGTTGTTCGACGCGGTTTCAAAGACCGAAGAACTGAACAAGTTGCGGTCTGAGATTGGGGCCGAGACGAAGGGGGATAAACATGAGTAGCCCGGCGAATCCGTTGGCGGAAGCGAAAACCGCCGAAACACTGACCACCGAGGTGTCGCTGCTGGACCAGATTGTGGCCCAGGGGCGCTTTGGCAAGGATACCGTTGCCCAGGAGCGCGGCAAGGACATGGTGAAGGAGTTCGTCAACCAGGTTCTTGAAGGGAAGATGACCCTCAGCCGCGATGCGGAAGCCAGCATCGGAACGCGCATTGCGGAGATCGACCGCCTGGTGTCGCTGCAATTGAACGAGGTTCTGCACCATCCCGCCTTCCAGAAGCTGGAGGCTACCTGGCGCGGAATCAAGCACCTGCTTGACCAGAGCGAAACCAACGACATGCTCAAGATCAAGCTCCTGAATGTCCCCAAGAAGGATCTTCTGAGGGATTTGCAGCGGGCGCCGGAATTCGATCAGAGCGCCTTCTTCAAGAAGGTGTATGAAGAGGAGTTCGGAGTCTTTGGCGGAGCTCCATTCGCGGCCCTGGTGGGCGATTATGAATTTGGCCGCAGCGGGGAAGATGTGGAGTTGCTGGAGCGGGTGTCGCAGGTTGCCTCGGCGGCGCATGCGCCCTTCCTGTCCGCGGCCGCGCCGGAGATGATGAACCTGAGCGAATACACTCAGTTGACGGGAATTCGGGATATGTCAAAGGTCTTTGACAGCACCGAGTACGCGAAGTGGAAGAGTTTCCGGGCTTCGGACGATTCCCGCTATGTGGCTCTGACCCTGCCTCACATTCTGATGCGCGAGCCTTACGGCAAGGAGACGAGGCAGATTGAAGAGTTCGCCTACGAGGAGGGCGTCGACGGCAGGGACAACAAGAAGTATCTGTGGGGCAATGCCGCGTATGGCCTGGCGGCGCGGCTCACGCAGTCCTTTGCCAAGTTCGGCTGGTGCGCATCGATTCGCGGCGTGGAGAACGGCGGCCTTGTGGAAGGGCTGGCGACGCACAACTTCCGCACCGATGAAGGCGACGTGGCATTGAAATGCCCCACTGAGGTCAGCATTACCGACCGCCGTGAAAAGGAGCTTGCCGACCAGGGATTTGTGCCGCTGGTGCATTGCAAGGGAACGGACTATGCCGCGTTCTTCAGCGTGCAGACGGCGAACAAGCCCAAGGTGTACGACAAGCCGGAGGCCAATGCCAATGCAAGGCTGTCGGCCCAGTTGCCATACATGCTGGCCATGTCGCGTTTCGCGCATTACCTGAAGGCCATGATGCGGGACAAACTGGGCAGCACGATGAGCCGGTCCCAGGCGGAGCTTTTCCTGAATCAGTGGATAGCGAATTATGTGATCGCGGACGACAATGCCTCGCCCAGCGCCAAGGCTGAAAGGCCATTGCGCGAAGCGCGCATTGAGGTAATGGAAGTTCCGGGAAAACCCGGGGCGTTGCGGGCCGTGGCATTTATGCGTCCCCACTTCCAACTGGATGAGCTTACTGTGTCTTTGAGGCTGGTAGCGGATCTGCCGCAACCCGCGGGCAAGTAGATCCACCGCTGCAGTCTCTCGAACCCCAATTCCCCAACCGGCCTGCCAACCAGGCCGAACACGAAAGGATTGCGACATGGCAGTTGATTACTTCTGGAAACTCGACGGCATTCAGGGTGAGTCGGTGGATTCCAACCACAAGAATGAGATTCACATTATGTCCTTCAGCTGGGGTGCCTCCCAAGTCACTACAGTTGCGGGAACGGGTGGTTCGGGCGCCGGGAAAGCCGATCTTGCCGACTTCAGCATCATGAAGTACCTTGACAAGGCGAGCGCGCCATTATTCAAAGCGCTCGTCAGCGGCACACATATCAAAACGGGGTCTCTGGCCGCAGTGAAGGCGGGCGCGGGGGGCAAGCCGTTTCTGAAGGTCGATTTCAAGGAACTGTTTGTGACCTCGATCCAGCATTCCGCGACGAACGAGATTCCGACCGAGAGCGTCTCATTCAGTTACAACGAGATCAAGGTTGAGTACAGCCAGCAGAACGAGCAGGGCATAGTAACCACAACCGGTGCGGTGACCTACAACGTCAAGGAGAACAAGGTCTCTTAGCAGACAATGACACCACTTGCGCTTTACCGCGAAGGGAAACTGCGGGAGGCCATCAAGGCGCTTGGCGACGAGTTGAGATCCAATCCACTCGACGCCAAGCGCCGCACCTTCCTGTACGAGCTTCTGCTGTTTGCCGGAGAGTTTGACCGGGCAGAGAAACAGCTGGATCTTCTGGCGGGAGCGAATGCCGAGGCAGCCGCGGGGACCCTGCTTTATCGGAGTGCGCTGCACGCCGAGCGCACCAGGCAAGCCATGTTTGCCAACCATGAGACGCCTCCTTTGATCGAGGGGGCCGTTCACGCCGGCGTTTGGAACGGAACGCCGTTCAGCGAGTTCAGCGATTCAGACCCGCGCATCGGCGCAAATCTCGAGGTGTTCCTGGCCGGCAGTTACACCTGGATTCCCATTCATTATCTGCGCCGCCTGGAGATTGAGCCTCCCGCCAACCTGCGCGACCTGGTGTGGGCGCGGGCGCGCGTGGAGACCAGCGCCGACTTTCGTCTGCAGGAGCTAGGCGAAGTTCTTCTTCCCGTCCTGTGTCCACTCTCATTTCGCCATGCGGATGAAGCCGTCCACCTGGGCCGGGAATCGGCCTGGGAGCAGGACGAGGCCCATGGCGAAATCCCCTTCGGAGCAAAGATGATGGTCGTCGACGGGGCCGATGTTCCGCTGCTGGAGATTCGCAGCGTAGTTTGGTCTGCCCCGGAGAAGGAGTCTCAAGATGCCTCTGCGTGAGGATTTGCTTACGCCGATTGCAGGAGAGAACCCGGCGGGCGCGGACCTTTACTACGACAAGGTCTTCGATCAGATCAAGGAAGCGCGCAGAGAAGACGAAGACCAGGGTCCGGCTGGGATGCTAGCCCAGCAGAAGAAGGCAGACTATCGAGCGGTGATCAGACTGGCAGGCGAGGCTCTGGCCAAGAACAGCAAGGATCTTCGGCTGGCGGGCTGGCTTGCGGAATCGCACCTGCGGGTTGAAGGTTTTCCGGTTCTGGCGCCCAGCATCGAGCTGCTGCGCGCGTTGCAGGAGACGTTCTGGCCGGTGCTCTATCCCCCGATCGAGGAAGGCAACGACCTGGAACTGCGGATGCTCGCGGTGGAGACGGCGGGGAGGCTGATTGGCGGCGCAGTTCGCAAGGCGGGGCTGACCCGAAGCGGTCTGAGCTTGGAAAAGTATCTGGAATCTCGCGTCGTGGGCTATGAGAGAGACGCCACGACGGACGCCAAGCTGGAAGCGCGGAACGATGCGATCAATCACGGCAAGCTGAGCGCCGAAGATTTCGATCAGGCGTTTGCGGGAAGTCCAAAAAGCCTCTATGCGCAGGCGGATGCGGCGCTGGCAGAAGCGCTCGCTGCAACGGAGCGCCTCGATCAATACCAACAAGAAGCCTACGGTGACAACGCGCCCATTCTGTCGAAGCTGCATGACACGCTGGAGGAGGTCCACCAGGTAGTGCTTCTGCTGCTCAACGAGCGGCGCAAGACAGAGCCGGATCCTGTGCAGGTTGTCGAGAAGCCGACGGCGGAGACGGGCGGCGAGGAGGCTGTTGAAGGCCAGGCGGAAGCTGGGGCGGATGAAGAGCCAGGGCAACCGGCGCGGCGCAGTTCTGCCTCGGCGGGGCCGTTGGAGCGGATAGCCGATGCGTATGCGCTGGTGGTTGAGAGCGCGGAGTTTTTGTTTGCAAGGGATCCCAGGTCGCCGGTGCCGTATCTGGTCTGCGCCGGTCTGCGCCTGGGAGAGACGCGCATGCAGGGAACGACGCCGGCTCCGGGCTTTGCGGTGGGGCCAAGTCCCGGGACCAGACAATCGCTGCGGGCGTTGGCCGCCAAGGGTGCATGGCCGGAGTTGCTGCGCGCATCCCTTCCCATTCTGGCCAGCGAATGCGCCCGGGCGTGGCTCGATCTGCATCGCTACATCTGGCGAGCCGGGCAGGAGACCGGGGCAGATGCAATCTCGGAGGCGGTGGTGGGAACGGTGAAGAGTCTTATCGCCGCAAGGCCCGAGTTACGGTACTGGACTCTTGAAGACGATACCGGCGCAGCGAACCCTGAGACGCAGCAGTGGCTGGACGCAACCGTTCTGCAATAGCGCATATGCAGTGATTTCGGGAGGATAAGTTGGCCAGAAGCAAGTCTGAAATCCTGATCACGCAGTCGTTGGTCGATCGGCTGGCCGATACGGAGCAGTGGCCGGAGACTCGCGCTACGTCCATCAGCATGTATCGCGAGTCGATGAAGCGGGATCTGGAGTGGCTGTTGAATACCCGCAATCCCGTCATTCCAGAGTTGGAGTCCTATCCCGCCACCGCCGCCTCGGTGTTGAACTTCGGTCTGCCGGACCTTCACAGTTTCGATGGCTCCGCGGGCAGGGAACAGAATGCCCTCACCGTTGCGCTGGAGAAATGCATTCGCACCTTCGAGCCACGGATCCACCAGCCTCGTGTGTATCTGACCCGCACGGATCTGCTCAGCCGGAGCCTGAGGTTCCATATCGAGGGGCAGATTACATACGAGAACATGGATGAAGAGGTCAAATTCGACACCGTGCTGGAGATGATCAGCGGCGAGTACGAGGTAAAGTAGGGCCATGCGCGAGGAAATGCTGGAGTACTATGAGCGCGAACTGACCTATCTGCGCCAGATGGGCGGCGAGTTTGCGCGCAAGTATCCCAAGGTCGCGGGGCGGCTATTGCTCGATCCGGATCGCTGCGACGATCCGCACGTGAATCGTCTTCTGGAGGGCTTCGCGTTCCTTGCCGCCCGGGTACACCGTAGGATCGATGACGATTTCCCCGAGATTTGCGAATCCCTCACCCGGATCATCCATCCGGGTTATCTGCGTCCAACGCCTTCGATGACCATCGTGGAGTGCCAGCCAGACCCGGCGCAGGGGAAGAAGACAGCGGGCATGCGGGTTCCGCGAGGGACACCGCTGGTGTCCAAGGCAACGGCCGAGGGGCTGCCTTGCCGCTTTCTTACCGCGTATGACGTGGATCTTTGGCCCTTTTCGGTTGCGGCGGCGGAGTGGCGTCAGCCGGAGCGGATGCAACGGCCGCCACGCGCGACTGTGGGCATCCAGGCCGTGGCGGCGGTGCGTTTGCGGCTTCGCTGTCAGAGAGATGTGGTTTTCTCAGGACTTCCGCTCAAGCGCCTGCGCTTTCATCTGGCGGGAGACGCGAGCGTGGTGTATTCGCTGTATGAGCTTCTCGCAGAGAAATGCATCGAGATTCAGCTTCGCGATCCGAAGGATGAGAAGAGGCTGATCAGCCTGGGACCGGAGCAACTGCGCATGGTGGGGTTCGACGCTGAGGAAAGCCTGCTGCCCTTTGTGCGGCGCTCCATGGACGGGCACCGGCTGCTCCAGGAGTATTTTGCGCTCCCGGAGAAGTTTCTTTTCTTCGACCTCTCGGGCCTGGAGCCGTTGGCGGAGGCCGGTTTTGGCGAAGAGGCAGAGATCGTTTTCCTGTTTTCGAGCTTCGAACGCGCCGAGCGGCAACAGGTGCTGGAGCTGGGCGTCAACGAGCGGACATTCCGGCTGGGATGCACTCCGGCAATCAATCTTTTTCCGCAGTCGTCGGAGCCGATTCTTTTGAGCCAGACGCGGCATGAATACACCATTGTCCCGGATAGCCGCCATGCCACAATGATGGAGATATTCAGCATTGAAGAGGTGATCGCAAGCAATCCAAAGCTGCGGCAATCGGTGGTGCTGGAACCTATGCATGCGTACCGCCATCAAACGCGCAAGCGGCAGGATCTTGCGTTTTGGTCGGCGACCCGGCACCTGAACGAGTTTGGCGAGCGGGAACCCTCGACGATGAGCATCTCCGTGGTCGACCTGACGGGAAGCTTTACAGACCCCGAGGCGGACGTACTGATGGTGCGGACGCTGTGTACCAATTTCGATCTGCCGTCCCGGTTCCAGTTTGGATCGGAATCCGGCGACTTTGAAGCCACCGGATACCCGGCGGCCAAGACGGTAGTTGCATTGCGGCGCCCGACGGCAAGCATCAATCCAGCCGGAGGGCAAGGACATTTCTGGCGGTTGATCTCGCTGCTTTCTCTGAATTATCTGTCTCTGAACGAAGAGGGACGCACCGCCATGCAGGAGATTCTGCGGCTGCATAACCTGAGCGATGCGGCGGCCAGCGAGAACCAGGTGGGATCGATATTGAAGATGAGTTCCTCACCCAATTTTGCGCTGGTCAACTCAGTCTATGGGCTTATTCCTGCGCGCGGAACCCAGGTGGAGATGGAGTTTGACGAACAGCAGTTCGCAGGCAGCGGATTGTATCTGTTTGCCGCCGTGCTCGATCGCTTTCTTGCCGGTTATGCTTCCATGAACAGCTTTTCGCAATTGACCGCACGGAGCACTCTACGAAAGGAGGCGCTGGGAAAATGGCCGCCGAGAGCTGGGACTCAAGCCCTGCTGTAACCGGGCAGACAAGTGAAGAAGACGAAAGACCCGAGTATCGGAATCTTCGCAAGATGCTGGACGAAGAGCCGTTCCGGGTGCATTTCTTTCAGGCTGTGCGCATGCTGCAAAAGATGGAGCAGGAGCGCAAGCCGGTGGGGTATTTCATTACGCCTCAAGGAGAGACGATTCGGTTTTCGGCCCGTACTTCGCTGGCGTTTCCGCCCAGCGAGATTTACGAATTGCGGCGAATGGAGAACGGCCAGATGAGCATGACCGTGGAGTTCATGGGTTTGTGTGCCGCAATCTCCGTGATGCCGGCGCCTTATACGGAGTTTCTGCTGGCGCGAGCTCGGCAGAAGGACCATGCGATGGAAGACTTTCTGAACATCTTCAACCATCGGATGATTTCGTTCTTCTACAGAGGATGGGAGAAGTATCGCTTTTTCATCGAGTACGAAAGAACTGGAGAGGACCGGCTTTCCGCCCGGCTTCTGGATCTGTTGGGTCTTGGCACCGAGGGCCTGCGCGACCGAGGCGGGATTCCGGACGATGCGTATCTGAACTACGTGAGCCTTTTGGCGCGTCATGTGCGTTCAGCGGCTTCGCTGGAACAGATTCTCGAAGACTACTTCGGCGTGAACGTGCGCATCCAGCAATTCGCAGGCGCCTGGCGGAAGCTGAGCGCGGAGAATCAGACTTGCTTCACGGGATTCGGCGGGGCGAGCGAACGTCTGGGAGTGGGGGTAGTGGCCGGGGACGAGGTCTGGGATCATCACGGACGCATCCGCATTTCGCTCGGACCCATGCGCTTCGAGCAGTATCTGAAATTCCTGCCGGGGCAGGAAGCCCATCGCGAACTGGTCGCGTGGTTGAGGTTTTACTCCAATGGGAGTTACGAGACAGAGGTGCAACTGGTGCTGGCGCGCGAAGATGCGCCGGCATGCGAGTTGGGATCGAGTGGAAAACAACGCCCGCAACTGGGACTGGTGAGCTGGTTGAAGACCAGGCCGCTCGACCGCGATCCAGCGGATGCGACTTACCTGGTGCAGTAAAAGAATTTCGATTGCGAGGACGGGGAAGGCTATGAGCACAAATCTGAAGGCACTCATTGACAAGTTGAACGATACGACGCGGAAGGCGCTTGAAGCCGCGGCCGGCTTGTGCGTCGCGCGGACGCACTATGACATCGAGATCGAGCACTATCTTTTGAAGGCGCTCGATGGCAGCGACAACGATATAGCCGCGATCCTCAAGCACTTCGGGGTCGATCGCTCACGATTGACCAAGGAGCTGGAGCGCAGCCTGGATTCCCTGAAGAGCGGCAATGCGCGCTCGCCCGCGTTCAGTCCGACCGTGGTCAAGATGCTTTCCGAGGCGTGGACCGTCGCCAGTATCGATTTCAACGCGGGAAATATCCGCACGGGCTTCACGCTGCTTGCGCTGCTGGGCGACGAGGAACTGGCCCGGATGGTGAAGGACATCAGCAGGGAACTGCAGGCCATCCCTCCGGAGGGGTTGCGGAGCGGCTTTTACGACATTGTTGCCGCATCCAGAGAGGCACAGACCACTCTGGGCGCCGCCGATGAAGGAGCAGCGGAACGCGGCGGTGACGGACCCGGCGCCCGCGCGGCCTCGGGCGGCAAGACGCCCCATCTGGATCAATACACGGTGAACCTGACCGCGAATGCCAAGGCGGGGAAGATTGACCCGGTGCTGGGCCGCGACCAGGAAATTCGCCAGATGATCGACATTCTGATGCGGCGGCGTCAGAACAATCCGATTCTGACCGGAGAGGCCGGTGTGGGCAAGACGGCGGTGGTTGAGGGTTTCGCCAATCGCGTGGTCAACGGCGATGTGCCGCCGGCATTGCAGGGAGTGCATATACATAGCCTCGATTTGGCGCTGTTGCAGGCTGGAGCGGGCGTCAAGGGAGAGTTTGAAAACCGGTTGAAGGGACTGATCAACGAAGTGAAGTCCTCAACCGAAAAGATCATTCTCTTCATTGATGAAGCCCACACCATGATTGGCGCCGGTGGAGCTGCGGGACAGGGCGATGCGGCCAATCTGCTGAAGCCGGCGCTGGCGCGCGGGGAACTGCGCACCATCGCCGCAACCACCTGGTCGGAGTACAAGAAGTACTTCGAGAAGGACCCGGCCCTGGCCAGAAGGTTCCAGGTGGTGAAGGTTGAAGAGCCGACGGAAGAGGTTGCCTGCACCATGCTGCGGGGCATCAAGGCGTCGCTGGAGAAGCACCACAATCTGCGAATCCTCGACGAGGCAGTTACAGCAACAGTTAGATTGTCGCATCGCTATATCGCCGGCCGCCAACTGCCCGACAAGGCAGTTAGCGTGCTGGATACGGCCTGTGCACGGCTCTCTCTGGGGCAAAACTCGACTCCTCCCCGCCTGGAGGATATTCTGCGCCGGATCGACGCGCTCGAAGTACAAAAACGCGTGCTGGAACGCGAGACGAAGATAGGCGCAGACCACGCGGAGAAATTGGGGGAGATAGAGACTCTGCTTGCTGCCGCGAAACAGGAGCGGGATATTCTGAACGAGCAATGGGAGAAAGAAAAGACTCTGACAGAGAAGATTCGCGGCTTGCAGGAGACCCTGGAGTCTCCTGAGAAGAAGGACTCAGAGGCATCGGCGAAAGAGAGCGAAGTGCGGGCTGAACTTGCCCAGCTTGAAGCCGAGCTTGCCACGCTGCAGGGCGAGCGGGGAATGATGCGGGTCTCAGTGGACGCGCAGATTGTGGGCGAGGTGATTTCCGCCTGGACGGGAATTCCCCTGGGCAAGATGGTGCGCAATGAGATTGAGACGGTGCTCACGCTCGATGAACATCTGAAGAGGCGGGTCATCGGGCAGGATCATGCGCTCGCGGCCATTGCGCAAAGGATTCTTACCTCGCGGGCCAATCTGGACGATCCCGTGAAGCCGGTCGGAGTCTTTCTTCTGGTTGGCCCCAGCGGAGTCGGCAAGACAGAGACAGCCATTGCGCTTGCCGACGTTTTGTACGGCGGTGAACGCAACATGATCACCATCAACATGTCGGAATTCCAGGAAGCGCACACGGTTTCGACTTTGAAGGGATCGCCTCCGGGCTATGTCGGCTACGGCGAGGGAGGCGTGTTGACCGAAGCCGTGCGGCGCAGGCCCTATTCGGTGGTGTTGCTCGACGAAGTCGAGAAGGCGCACCCCGATGTGCTGGAGCTGTTCTTCCAGGTCTTCGACAAGGGCAGGATGGAAGATGGAGAGGGCCGCGAAATCGACTTTCGGAACACCATCATTCTGCTCACCAGCAACGCGGCGACGGACACGCTGATGAAGCTGTGCGCCGACCCGGAGACGATGCCCGACAATGAGGGCCTGGTCAAGGCGATGAAGCCGGAATTGAACAAGATATTCAAGCCGGCGTTTTTAGGCAGGCTGATGATCGTGCCTTACTTTCCGATCAGGGACGAGGCGATGAAGCTGATTATCCGCCTGAAGCTGGGCAAGATTCAGCGGCGTCTGATGGAGACGCACAAGGTTGCTCTTGTGTACGACGACGTTCTTTTGAACGAGGTAGCCGCTCGCTGCACTGAAGTTGAGAGCGGAGCCAGGAACGTCGATAACATCCTGTCGAATACCATGCTACCCGACCTATCGCGGCAGATTCTGTCGCAGCTTGCCGGGGGAGTGGCGGCGGACAGAGTGAGCATTTCAGTCAAGGACGGTGCGCTGACGTACGCATGGGATGTTGCGCCCTAGAGCGGGCAGCATCCCGGAGCAAATCGACTGAAGCAATCAACGGGAACTTTGGCAAGGGACAGGCGGGGTCGGCATGGCAACTCTGAAGCAGGCAGACCGGTTGATGCAGTTTTCAAGCCCGCTGGGCAAGGACGTGCTGCTGATTGAGTCGATTGAAGGCGGGGAAGGAATTTCGCGCCTCTTTGAGTACCGGGCTGTTCTGCTGGCTACCGTGGAAACCGCGATCGATCCGGCGAAGCTCATTGGCTCCAAGGTGACGGTGGCCATCAGTCTGAACGATGTGCAGGGATTCAGGTACATCAACGGCATTGTTGCTTCGTTTGAGCGGTGCGCGGGCGACAAGGAGTTCAACGTCTACAAGGCGCGCATCGTGCCGTCCATGTGGCAACTTACATTGAGCGCCAACAGCCGCATCTTCCAGAGCAAGACCGTTGTGGATATTGCCAAGGCGGTAATCGGCGAGTATGGATTGTCCATCTCGGATCAGACATCCAGTTCCTACAAGCAGCTTGAGTATTGCACGCAGTACTCCGAGTCGGATTTCCATTTTGTCTCGCGCCTGCTGGAAGAGAGCGGCATCTTTTACTGGTTCGAGCATACGGACCAGGACAACAAGATCGCATTGGGAGACAGCAGGAACGCCTATCAGGACTGCCCGCTGTCGGCTTCGTTCCCCTATGCCCTGAATAAGAAAGGAGCCGAGGGGGCATACGGAGCAATGGTTACCGAATTCACCTCGACGGCAACCATGGTCTCAGGCAAGCACTCGACGGCGGACTATAACTACAAGACTTACGCTCGTTCGGATGTACCGGACAAGAGCAGCGCAAGCCCATACGGAAAGAATGCCTTTGACGAGTATCTCTATGCAGCGGGAGCGGAAGGCTATGCCGATGACTCCGCGGACATCGAAACGGGACTCGAGACCTTGTTCCTGGAGACGCGGGCGGTTGCCGCCGATGCGGTCGCCGAAGTTTTTCGTGGCGCCTCCAATGCGCGCTCCCTGTGCGCGGGTTACACCTTCAGCCTTACCGACAACCCGCGCCAAGCGTGGAACCGCAAATACCTGCTGACCGAGGTTTCGCTTGAAGTTGACCAGGTCCCATCGTACCGAGCGACCGATACGGCGCAAGGGTCTGAGTACAGCAATCGGTTTACGGCGATCTCGTCGGATACCGTTTTTAAACCAGCGCTAACACTGGCTAAACCCCGGATCTACGGCCCGCAGACGGCGGTGGTTGTGGGGTCGGGCGGCGAGGAAATCCACATTGATTCGCTGGGACGCGTGCAGGTCCGATTCTTCTGGGACAAGAAGAACGACGATAGCTCGACTGTCGACTGCACCTGGGTGCGCGTGGCGCAGGGCTGGGCCGGAAACGGATGGGGATCTTATTTCTGGCCGCGCGTAAAGGACGAGGTGGTGATCCAGTTTCTGAACGGAGATCCCGACAATCCGGTGATCACAGGTTCGGTTTATAACGGCGTGAATACTCCCAAATACGCTCTCCCGGACAACAAAACTCGCTCCGGGCTGGTAACGCGGAGCAGCACCGGCGGCTCGGGGGCGAATGCGAATGAGTTGCGCTTTGAAGACAAGATGGGAAGCGAACAGGTTTATCTTCATGCCGAGAAAGACATGGATGTTTCGGTCGAGCACGACCGCCGCATCTCTGTGGGGAACAACGACTCGCTGACCGTGACTGGGACCCAGAGCGAGCAGATCGGCAGCAACTTCAACAGGCAAATCAAGTCGAATGCGGTGGAGCAGATAGGCGGGAATTCGGACCTTGGCATAAGTGGCAATCTTACGGAGCAGGTGGGAGGGAATCACTCCCTGAATATAAGTTCCAACCAAAGCGTGCAAGTGGGTTCGGCTTATTCCATGAGTGCCAACAATACGATCTATATCAATGGGGGCATGAGCGTGGTGATTCAAGCCGGGATGGAGCTCAGCCTGGTGGCATCCGGGAATTTTGTAACCATCGGACCTTCCGGCGTCGCGATCTCAGGGACGATGGTGCTGATCAACAGCGGCGGTGCACCCGGTTCGGGGAGCGCGGGGACAATATCCAGCCCTCAATCGCCTGCAGCTCCCGACCAGGCCGAAGCAGGCAGCAGCGGCGGCTCCGCGAGCAGTCCGTCCAGCACGGCTGGAGCTTCGCCGTCCGGGATTTCCGGCGCCGGTGGGGCTTTGCAGGCCCCAACCCCATTGTCCAGTGCCGGGAGCGCTGTGGCGGGAGCCGTGAGCTCGGCCACCGGCGCAGCCGGCCACGCAGAGCAGGGCGCGCAGCAGGCTGCCCAACAGGCTGCACAGCAGGCACAGCAAGCCGCAGGGCAGGCGCAGCAGGCCGCGCAACAGGCGGAGCAGCAAGCCCAGCAGGCCGTCAACCAGGTGGGGCAACAAGCGCAGCAGACAGTCCAGCAGGGGCAGCAGGCCGTGCAGCAGGCGCAGCAGACCGTGAGCCAGGCCGCGGCGCAGGGTCAGGCCGCGGCGCAGCAGGCGCTCAGCCAGGCTCAACAACAGGTGCAGCAGTGCAAGCAGGCCGCGGCGCAGGCAGTAAAGCAGGCGCAGCAACAGGCCCAGCAGGTTCAGCAGCAGGCTCAACAGGCTGCGGCCCAGGCGCAACAGGCAGCGCAGCAGGCGCAGCAACAAGCCCAGCAAGCGCTCAAGCAGGGCCAGCAGGCCGCCCAGCAAGCCCAACAGCAGGCTCAGCAGGCGGCCGCTCAGGCGCAACAGGCTGCAAAACAGGCTCAGCAACAAGCTCAGCAGGCGGGGCAGCAGGTGAAGCAGGCGGCGAGTCAGGCACTACAGCAGGCACAACAAGCCTCGCAGGCTGCGCAACAATCGGCGAATCAGGCCGTCAGTCAGGCAACGAGGGGGTTTTAGCGCACCATGGGAAGCCGCCCTGCGCCATCAGCGGCAGGCGGCGCTGGAGCGGTTAGCAGTCCTGCATGGCCAGACGCTCGCGACGTGGTGGACGAAGGAGCAAGCGGCGCCTGGAACAAACAGGGGTTCAAGCCCTTGCAGGTGAGCAATTGAGTTGATATCTATACATGGAATGATCGAGGACGTTTGACGCAAACATTGGCACAACCCGGCGCCGTTACACCTTTCCCCTCGGTGGGAAGATGGAGCGTTACCACAATGCCCGCAGGCTGGCTTTATGTGACAGATTTTGGGATACGACAGATTCCCATGGCGGCGGGGATGATAGTCGCAAGTGTTGGAGTGGGCCAAGACACGCTCAATGCGGAGAGCGGCCTCGCGGAGTATATCGAGAAGCAGAAAAAACTCATCGGGAACCACTTGAAAGAAGCAAAGTTTGCAGGACCGCAAGCAACTGCATTCGCGGGGGCGGAGGAAGCGCAACTGCTTTTCGTTCGCCACAACGTGGCCTCGGCCGGGAGCATGTTGCATGCGCAGACCTACGTGCGGCTGGGCCGTTGGCTGGGCATTGTTACGCTGACGACGCTGGAAGCGCAACTGAAGGCGGTACGAGCCGACTACGAAGCATTTGTAAAGGGCCTGCGCATTTTGCCGGTTCCGGCGAACGCGCCAGTACCGAGGACCTAGCGGGCCTGTTCCTGACGGGGAAGGAGATATCATGCCGCCAGCGGCAAGAATCACCGATATGCACATCTGTCCAATGGTGACTGTGCTTGTGCCTCATGTGGGCGGCCCGATCCTGCCGCCGGGCGCGCCTACGGTGCTGATCGACATGCTGCCTGCGGCCACTGTAACCACGATGGCCACCTGCGTCGGTCCGCCGGATATGATCGTGATGGGATCGATGGGGGTGATGATCAATTTTCTTCCCGCCGCGAGAATGTTGGATCCCACGGTACACGGCGGCATGATCATGATGGGTTCTCCGACCTGCATTATCGGGGAGGTAGGAACGCCATCGCCCGGCGCGGGCGGTTTGGGCGGGGTCGCGGGTGGAATGGTCGCCAGCGGTGTAGCGAGCAGTCCGGCGGGCTCGGCCGGAGCCTCGCCGTCGATGGCTTCTGGCGCGGGTACGGCTTTGCCGGGCGCAAACCCATCTCCCAGTCCCGCGAACGCTCTGCCGGGAGCCGTTGGCGCGATCGCCGGCGCCGCCGGCCAGGCAGAGCAGGGCGCGCAGCAGGCTGCCCAACAGGCTGCACAGCAGGCACAACAAGCCGCAGATCAGGCGCAGCAGGCCGCGCAACAGGCGGAGCAGCAAGCCCAACAGGCCGTCAACCAGGTGGCGCAACAGGCGCAGCAGACAGTTCAGCAGGGGCAGCAGGCCGTGCAGCAGGCGCAGCAGACCGTGAGCCAGGCCGCGGCGCAGGGTCAGGCCGCGGCGCAGCAGGCGCTCAGCCAGGCTCAACAGCAGGTGCAGCAGTGCAAGCAGGCCGCAGCGCAGGCCGTGCAGCAGGCGCAGCAACAGGCCCAGCAAGTTCAGCAGCAAGCTCAGCAGGCTGCCGCCCAGGCGCAACAGGCAGCGCAGCAGGCGCAGCAACAAGCCCAGCAAGCGCTCAAGCAGGGCCAGCAGGCCGCCCAGCAAGCCCAACAGCAGGCTCAGCAGGCGGCCGCTCAGGCGCAACAGGCGGCAAAGCAGGCTCAGCAACAAGCTCAGCAGGCAGGGCAGCAGGTGAAGCAGGCGGCGAGTCAGGCACAACAGCAGGCACAACAAGCCTCGCAGGCTGCGCAACAATCGGCGAATCAGGCCGTCAGTCAGGCAAAGAGGGGGTTCTAGCGCACGATGGGCACGCCGACCTGCAACATGACCGGTGTGACTGCCCACTTCGGAAGGCGGTTTATCCTGGGTTCGCCCACGACCTTGGTGGTGGTGGGCAGGGCCGGGGCAGACGACGGCATTTACGGGTGCAGATGCGGTGGGTAGTCCTGGCCCAAAAACGACATCGGCCTAAGGGGCGGTCGAGTCCCAGATCTTCAACAACGCAGGAGAGACGTAGGCTCGGACCGGGCTGTAGTTGGCCTTGCGGGCTGCTTTGAATGCCGCCAGTGCCTCCGGGGAAGGTCCGTGCCACTGTGCTCGCGGGGTTCTCAGAATGGACCGTTCAATCAGCGTCGCTCCCAGGTAGAAGTCGGCCACGCCAGGGTTCTGGGCGGTCTGCGGGGATTCAAGATAGTCCATCAGCGCTCTGCGCGCGTCGTCGAACTGCCCTTGGTAAAAATAACGGATTGCCGATTTAAGCTCGTTCATGGCAGCCGCTGGATCGCTCTTGATTGCCTGCTCGAGTCTTGCCGTACTGCTCTGCGCTTCCTGGTTGCCGGGCTGAATCTTCAGGACCATTGCGTAGTCACTGAGCGCATCGGGCGAATTGCCCTGTTTTTCGGCGTTGCGCGCATCGGCGAGCAGTTTGTTGACCTTCCTTGCAATCTCCGCACTCGAGTCGGGTGCGGCCTTGGGAGTGGTGGTCGGAGGCGGCGGAGGTTTCTTTGCCGCGATCGATTGCTGCAGCGCGGCGATCTTCGCAGCGAGATTGCCAGGCCCATTCTGGTTGAGAGCCACCGCCATTTGAAGCTGCTTAACCGCCCCTTGGGGGTTGTCCTTCTGCAGCTTGTCGGCTTGATCGACGTACCCGTTGTAGAGGCTCACATTGTTGACGTATGTATTCGCATTTGTTTTGAGGTCCGGGTTGGTAATTTTCTGCGACAGCGTGGTGACGGCGTTGAAGTCGCCCTTATCCCAGGCTGCCTTCACCTGGCTCAGCAACTGGGACTGGAGCTGGGACTGGGACTGGAGCCTGTCGTTCTTGATCGCGTCGAGAATGACCTTGGCCTGGCCGGATAACTTCGGGTCGTAGTTTGTTACCTGCCTGGCCATGGATTCCGCTCTATCCATGTCGTGATTCTTGTAAAGTGAAATGGCGCTTGCCAGAAAGGCTGTATCGTCATGGATGAGACCGCCGCGGTAGTTATTGCAAGTATCGGAGTACTTCTTCTCCTTGGGGTCTAATTGCGCCGCCTGACAATAATCCTGAACCTGCCGGGCCCGGTCGTTGTCTTCCGTCCTGGCTCTGTCAAACAGTTCTTTTGCCTGCTGCTTGGAGTTCTGCGCCGGCGTCGGCATGCCGGAAAGAAGCAGGCAGACAATGCAAATGGATCGCAGCAGGGTCATTTTGCCCCTCCGACGATTTCCTCGATCGCCTGGTCGTCGATCGGTTTCAATTCAAAGCTGCAGAACTGCCCGGATTGATCCACCACACACGGTTGCGTCAGAGCGGCTCCGTCAGCGCCTTTGACCTGCACGGCATATGTGCCGGGCGGAATGTCATCAAGACGCAGGGGAGTCCAGTGATCCCCGGCAGGGAGAGGAATGGACTTGCCTTTGTCCGAGGTAACGCTGACGACCTCAGCGAAGGGGGTGGCGTTGACTTCGAGAGCGCCCAGGGGGACGGCAGGCGCGGGACGCAGGAAGAACCAGTAACCGGCGCCCGCGGCTGCGAGCAGAACGACCACGAGGACGCCAAGCGCCAGAGTCCACGGAAACCCAGACCTGGCTTTGGCCGGCTGGGCGGCGACCTGCGCCGGCTCAGCGGCGGGCTTTGCCTGCTTTTTGGGGGAGGCCTTGGCAGCCTCCTTGGTCAAGCGCTTCAAGTTGGCTTGCAATCCGGGTTCCGCGAACTCCGCTGCATCCGCTACCCCGGCTAACTCCTCCAAAGCACGGGGCCGGTCATCCTGCTGAATGGCCTGCGTAGCCGAGGCGATGGCGGTGGTCAGCAGTTCATTGGCAACCTGCGCGCGCCTGCTTTTGTAAGCGGCGATGGCCGCCGAAAGCCGCGGGGAATCGCCACACGTGCCTCGCGCAGACTCGAGAGTATTGAGACCGCTATACAGGTCGCGCTTCTGGAGCGCCTCGCCGGCATTCCGGATGGCCTCCACGATTACGCGTTCCTGCTCCTTTGCCGCGCGTTCCTGCTCTTTGGATGACTCCAGTCTTGCGCGCAATTCACGCACGCGCGGATGCTGCTGGATTTCCTCAGGCTGGCTGGAAAGGAGCTGCAATGCCTGTTCGGCGTTCTTTTCGCTCAATGCCTGTGCGCGGCTCACGACGGCATCGATGCGCCGGGCCAACTCGGCCTGGCTGCCGGTGGCCTTGCGGAGCAATTGGTCGACAGATGGATCCCCGGTTTCGAGAGCAACGGGTTGGAGAAGGTCGATGGCAGCCTCAAACTGGCCGGCCGCAAGCAGCGGTTGTGCTTCGCGGATGGCGTTTGCCGCTAACTGACCCAGTTCAACCTTGCGCTGGTTCTCTCGCGCATAATTCATCAGGGAAGCAATATCCGGGCTGTCGCCACACTCAATTGCCGCGGTCTCGAGAACCTGGATAGCCTGATCAAATTGCTTCGCGTCGATGGACGCCTGCGCCTGCTTCAGGAATTGAGCCTTCCGTTCTTCGCTCTTGGCCTTCCGGATCTGTTCGGCGACTTTTGCCTCAAGAGCAATCAGCCGAGTTTCCCCCGGCATTTGCTGGAGCGACTGCTGAACGACCCCAAGAGCCTCCTGGGGATTGTTCACCAAAAGGTTGTAAACATCCCGGGTGGTCTTCTCGACCAGGTTCCCCGCGGCCTTTTCACGCTTCTTGGCTTCGGCATCGGCCTTCAACTGCAACAGCACTGCCTCTCCGGGAAGACGCTCCTGGGCGCGCTGAATCAGGGCCAGTGCGCGCTCCAGGTCCTCAGATGCAATGCTGTCGGAGATCTCGGCCACGATTTGATCGATGATCTTGCGGCGCCGCTGTTCCTCCTGGCGGTCGATCGCTTCCTGGAACAACTGCTGCGTTTCAGCATCCGTGGGGTCAATCTCCAGCGCCGCGCGCAGACTCTGAATGGCGTCCGTATACTGCCGGGCAGCCAGTTGATTCCGGGCAGCATCGCTGAATTGCCGGAGGTTGCGTTCCCGGTTAGCCCGCTCGGCTTCCTGAACGATCCTTGCACGCTCGTTGCGGAGATCCGTGCTGCGCTCGTCGAGTTGCAGCGCCTGATCGATGAGGTGACCCGCCGCTCCGAAGTCGCTGCGCTTGCGGGCTTCGCGGGACTGCTCAAGGAGCATGGCAACCTTGTCGGCCTTTTCCTTCAATTTGCGGGCGTTTTCGATCTTTTCAGCAAGTTCGGGATTGGCCTGATCGATTCCGGCGGCCTGATTATAGAACTCAAGCGCATCGCCATAGCGCTGGGAAAGGACAGCCTCCTCGGCTTCCACCAGCAGTTGCCGGAGCTGCACGGTCTTCTGCTGGCGCGAGACCTTTTCCTGCACTTCGCGGAGCAGCTTCTTGACTTCCGTGCTTTGTGGATTGAGGCGCTGAAGCTCGAGCAATACCGGCCGGACGCTGGTCCACTGCTCCTGATCCATCATGGGCTTGACGCTTCCCAATACCTCGGCCACATGTTCGCGCTTGAGTCCCTCGTTGATGGCCTCGATGTCCGTGGCCATGTCTTCGGCCGTCTCGTATCGATCGACGGGGTTCTTGGCAAGCGCATGGTCAACGAGATGGTCGAGGGCAGGCGGATACCCGGTGAGGATGGCCGACAGCGGGTCATGCGGTTCGCGGACTACCCGGTGCAGGGTATCAGGATCGTCGCCGGGAAATGGCAACCGCCCGGTAAGCAACAGGTAGAGAATGCAACCCGCGGACCAGATATCGGCCCTCCCGTCGGCGGTCTTGCCCAGAAGCCTTTCCGGCGAGATGTAGTGGAAGGTGCCGATCACCATGCCCGTTTGTGTGTGGCCGGAGGCTTTTTCCAGGCGGGCGACGCCAAAATCGACAATTTTGATATTGCCATCCGGCTGAACCATGATGTTTGCCGGCTTGATGTCGCGGTGGATAACGCCCTTTTGGTGTGCATAGCCCAAACCGAGGCACAGTTGGCGAATGATATCCAGCTTCTGGATAAGAGAAAACCGATGTCCGGCGCGGAGCAGATTCTCCAGTGAATCTCCCGGAACGAACTCCATGACGATGAAGGGGTTGCCGTCCTGCTCGCCGAAGTCGTAGACGGTGACGATGTTGGGATGGTTCAGGATGCCGGAACGAGCCTCCAGCACAAAGCGATGACGCAGTTCATCCGTGGCGTTGGTGATGGTCTTGATGGCCACTTCGCGGCCGACAGAGTTGTCCATTCCGCGGTAAACCACACCCATGCCGCCCACGCCCAGGACGCCCAGAATTTGATACTTTCCGATTTGGGTGACGGTTGTTCCGGTATCCATGCTACCCACGGTCCCTGTTCAATAGTCCAGCATCGGTTGCACCCATCATAAACCGGGTTCGGACAGCATAGCCAATACTTTCAGAAGGGCTGGTTTGTACCCCGCAGAAAAGACACGGCGCTTCGAAGCACGCGGCTTTCGTGCTCGGTCCGCCTGCTTCCGGCTCCGGTTGCAGGGGGGATTACCCGTTGGCCTGCTTCTCCGCCAGATCGCCAAGAATCGGCAGCTTGAAGCGCTTGCCGTTAAAGGCATTGATCAGCGCGATGATCCAGAGGATAAGGAACCCGAGCGCCACCAGCGGCCACAAAATCAGGTTGATGAGACCGATGAAGGGGATGTGGCCAAGAATGATGAGAACGACGTCGGCAGCGATCCAGGCAATGATCAGGAAGATGGACTGCCAGGAGTGGAAGCGCACATAGGGGTTTTTGTTGAAGGGCTCGACGAGGAGGAAGATAAGCGCCGGGATGAAGGTCACGTAGGCAAGTCCACCGGCGGCGTTGTCAGAGAGGCCAGATTGGTTCGGGTCAGACACGATAGCTCCTTTGGGGGTCCAGATAAGACCGCGGGGTCGATCGCTCCACGCTCAAGCCAGATTGGGCAAGAAGGGGAGATCCCGGCCGTGGATACGCAAAATGGGCGTGGCGTTGAACGAGACAATGAAAATCCCGATGCCCGGAATTGTCAAGAGGGATTTGAGCGGGGCCTGCGGATTTGCCTCCAGAATCGTCCTGCCCCGCGTGCGACGCTCGCAACCGATGTTACGCCCGTGGCAGCAAACGGTGGTCCTATCTTCCTGTGCCGGGCGTCGGCTCCGATTTCAAGGGAGCGATCTGCTTCATAAGCTCAACTTTGCGTTGGGGACGGCGACGCCGGCGCGGAAAAGAGTGCAGTTTCCGCCCTGGTCGCACCGGTAATGGAGATTTGCGCGATACTCCTGCCACGGCGCCATATAGCTTTCGCCTACTGTCCTGTCGATGACAAAGGTCTTTCCCTCCTGCGTTGCGATCGTCCCCTGTGAGGCGTCGTAGTCGGCTACTGTAACGTCCCCTTCGATCGTGAACGACATAGGTTCGGCCGCATCGTCAAGGCTTGCCACCTGGCTGGCAGGAGGCAATGCGTCGGGAGCGGGCGCCCTGGAGGAGACGAATGATCTGCGCATGGAAGAAGCCTTGCGCCCGGCGGAGGACTTGCTCCCGGCAGATACCGTGCGGACTGCGTTTTGCCCATGGACGGCAGACACTTTGTGGGCGGCCGATGCTGTTACGGCGGTGGATTGCAGAGGAGATGAAAGCTGTTTGTTCTCTTGGTTATCTGCCTGGCGTTCGAGCGGCGAAGTCTGCCCGGCATAGGCAGCCGGATGGCTAATCGATACGGCCGCGCTGGAATTGACCCGCGCCAGACTGGGCGGCGCCACTGGGGTGTTTGTCAACCAGGCAGAGCCTGCCAATGCGGTTCCAACCAGGATTCCCAGCGCCACACCTATCCCGGCGCATACCAAGGTCGGCAGCTCCGCGGTTTCTGTAGCCGCCGCGCCGGCAAGTTGCCTGTATCCGTATCCGGCCACGATCTGGCCGGGGGCGTATGGCTGGTAAGCGGTCGACATCTGGCAGCACCCTCTCCGTGACTTCGAAAACCCCTCACTTAGGGGTCAACAAAATTGAACCATCGGTTGGTGCACTGCGCAATGCACCAAAAGGGGCATGGCCAGTTGCGGACCTCCAACCTCGCGGTCCATTTTCGTTTACCTCAACACGCTTTATCGGTACTGGGCGGCCAAGCATCAAGGTTGTACAGCATTCAAACGGCTACTGACCGGCGTTGCGGCATTCGCGCCTCCCAGCAAGCCGGGCTAACCTGGTGCCGGTAACCGGCAGCCCTCCGTGCTAGATTGGGCAGGCGCTGGCCGTGCCCGCGTCGGTTCAGACCGCTGCTTTGGTCTCTTCCGGCCTGGCGGCGGTTGAACCTGGCGTTACACATCTCGTGCCGATCTCCGACAAAACAGATTTGAAGGAGCAAATCAAGCCCGTCAAGAGCCGCGCAATTCAAGAGACTCTCGACTCTTGCGGATCGTATAAGTCTTTGATTCCTGAAGGCTAACGGTACTTGCGCAGCACGCCCAGCACGCGTCCCTGAATAGCCACATCCGACGCCTTGACGTAGATGGGCTCCATCTCCATGTTGGCCGGCTGCAGCCGCACCTGGCTTCCCTCCGCGTAAAAGCGCTTCAACGTGGTCTCGGCGCCATGGAGCAAGGCCACGACGATCTCCCCCTGGCGCGCCGTCCGGGTGCGCTCCACCAGCACATAATCGCCGCTGATGATGTGCTCGTCGCGCATGGAATCGCCGCGGACCTCGAGAGCAAAGACGTCGCGGTTCCCCACCACGTCATGCAAGGAGATGCTCTCCGGGTTTTCCGTGGTCTCGACGGGAAGTCCGGCGGCGATGCGCCCGGCCAGCGGCAGACGGTCGCTCGACCGGGTGCGCGTGCCCGGCGGCAGCACGTCGATGGATCGGCTGCGGTTGTGCACGCGGTCCAGCAATCCCTTCTTTTCGAGGTTGGTGATGTGTTTGTGTACGGTGGCCAGGCTCTTCAGCCCCATTCCACGCGCAATCTCCTCAAAGGAGGGGGAATAGCCGTTGCGGGCCACAAACGACTCGAGGAAGTCGAGAATCTCTTTTTGCCTTCGGGTAACAGCCATGGCCGCATTATAGCGAATAAAAAGCGAATTGCAACAACTCTTTTTTCGCATATTTTACACAGCCGGAGATGGCGGCGGGAAAGGGAGGTGCGAGCGCCCGCGGACGGCCTTTTCCCATGCCGGTCCCATCCCGATCGCGTCGATCCTGTGCATCGCGACGGGCGATGGTCCTAGGGCGAGCCGGATGAGGGCCGCGAGCGCCCGGAAAACCTCAGCCTCAAGAAAAAGGCAACTCTGCCGATAAGCACGGGGATTGTCCGCGCCATCATGGCTGGCGGACGAGGCTGCTCCGAGGGCAAATGATCTCACTGAAAAAGTATCTTGATTCCGCCCGGCCGGGCACGGCACTGGATTGCGATCCGGAAGAGAAGGACATTCTCCCTGGGACGATTGCGGCCTACAGCTCTGCCCTGCGGGAGATGGGAAGCTCCAGCGTGGATGCCTGTCCGGCCCTCGGGGAAGAGCTGAGGCAGAGTCTCGGCAAGCTGGCAGCGGACCTCTCCATCGACATGAGCGGTGAGGCGGTCGCAGCCACGGAAAGAAGCGTTCGGGAACAGTTGCGGGACTGGGGCAGGCGCACCGCCGGGCACTATCGGCAGAAGACCGGCGAGGTGAAGGAACTGCTGATCGTGATGGCGCGCACCGCCGAATCGGTGGGCGAACGGGATCAGCGCTGCGCCGGACAGATCAGCGAGGTGACCGCGCGGCTGGAAAGAATCGCCAGCCTGGAAGACCTGACCGAAATCCGCGCGTCGATCGAGCAGAGCGCGGCGGAACTGAAGACCTCGGTCGACAGAATGGCCACGGAGGGCAGGGAAGCGGTCGAGAAGCTGCGGGTGGAAGTCGCGAATTATCAGACCAAGCTGGAAGAGGCTGAAGAGACAGCTTCCCGCGATGCGCTGACGGGGCTTCGCAACCGCCTGTGGGTGGAAGGCCAGATCGAGCGCCGGGTGGGCGCCGGTGTTCCGTTTTGCGTAGCCATCGTCGATGTGGATGGCTTCAAGAAGGTAAACGACGATCATGGACACCTGGTTGGCGATGAACTGCTGCGGCAGTTTGCCACCGAGCTCCAGTCGGCAAGCCGTAGCACCGATCTGATCGGGCGCTGGGGCGGGGACGAGTTCATTCTGGTGCTGGATGGCGGCCTGCCCGAGGCAAGGGCGCAGATCGATCGCCTGAGCGTGTGGGTCTGCGGGAGCTACAAGATCCAGGAACGATCCGGCCCGCTGAAGCTGACGGTGACTGCCTCCATCGGCCTGGCGGAACACGTGCCGGACGAGACGATGAAGGATATTCTCGCGCAGGCCGATGCCGCGATGTACGTGCGCAAGGCGGCTTCCCGCGCCAATGGAGCCGGTTCTGGGCGATGAGCCGGCCGGTTGCGATTTCAGTGGCGGAGTAAGCTAAGGCGCGTAACTTCAACAAAAAACAGGAGATCAGCGCGATGCCTGGACAAAATGAATAGATAGTCTGGTTTGCCGTGACAACCATCACACAGCAACGTTCATTCGCCCTTAAGGGGACACCCCTTCTGAACGTGTCCAGTCCTGGAATCATCCCACCGGGTTTCTTCTTTCTAATCTTGAGTTTCTTCTTCCCGCGATTCAAGGTGGATGTGGGTCCTTGGTTAGTACCCGTTAAGCCGGACCGCTGGAAGTTGGAGCGGTTGGAAGCTGGCAAGCGGCGCGGGTTGAGGATGCCGCTCAGGAGAAAGGCTGCCATGAGGTTATTGATCGCCGAAGACGACAAGGCGCTGGGCTTGTTTCTAAGCCGGGGCCTGGAGGCCGACGGGCATCGCGTTCGACTGGCCCACGATGGAGGGGCCGCCGTGGAGGCATTTCGCCAGGAGATGCCGGACCTGACCATTCTGGATCTGAACATGCCTGTCAAGGATGGCGAACAGGTGCTCGAGGAGGTTCGCAGCCTCGACGCCGACCTGCCGGTGCTGGTGCTTACCGCCCGGCAGGAGGTGGACACGCGCGTCCGCTGCCTCGACCGCGGGGCCGACGACCTGATGATCAAACCTTTCAGCCTGCATGAGTTGCGGGCGCGCTGCCGGGCGCTGTTGCGGCGCAAGCGGGAAGCCCGCCTGCAGTTGCGCGCCGGGGACCTGGAGCTGGACAGGCTGGACCACACGGCCCGCCGGGGAGCCCAGTCGATCATGCTCACCAACAAGGAATTCGCCCTGCTCGAACATCTCATGCTCAACCGCGGCCACTGTGTTTCGCGGGTGGAACTGCTGGACTCGGTCTGGAATCTGGAGCCGGCGCAAACCACCAACATCGTCGATGTCTACGTCAACTACCTGCGCCGCAAGCTCAAGGATCCGCCCCCCGGGCAACTGATCCGGACGGTGCGCGGACAGGGGTACGTGGTGCCGTCGGAGGCCGATCTGGCCCTGGCCGTCCCCGTAGCCCTCCCTCTGGCACCAGCCAAGCCGGCAGCAACCGGCCTGGTTTCTGAAATGCACTAGCATTTCATCAGCTTTTTCGTTGGTTAGGAGACTCCTCATGCAGACTGTTCTTGCTCCTGTTCCTGTTTCTCTGCTCCCTTCCGTCACCCGCACCCGGTCGCGCACCGTGCTGGTGGCCAGCGCCGATCGCAGCTTCCGCCAACGGCTCGCCGAGATCCTCACCGGCCTGCGCTGGCAGGTGCGCGAGGCCGAGAGCGGCGCGCAGGCCTGGGGGGAAGCCGAGACCGCTGCTCCCGAGGCCATCATTGTCGACTCCTGGTTGCCCGATCTCGACCTTACCGAGTTTCTCAAGGACTTCCGCGGAAGCTTTCCCCAGGTGGATCTGGTGACCGCAAGCGGCGCAGCGGCCGAGGAGAGCCCGCGCGGCCCCTATCGCCAGGAGCTGCTCTACGCCCTGCGCCGCTCGCAGGACACCGACACGGCGGCATGGAACACAGCGCCCGCCCTCGGCAAACCGGACGCGGCGCCAGCCACGATGCACGCTGACCCCTGGCCGTTCCCGGCGCATACTGCCGCAGCCCCGACGCCCTGCTCGCCGGCCCAAGCCGCAGCCGCCCCGATGTGCCCGCTGCCCAGCCTTCCGAAGGCCGTTCCGATCCGGGTCGGGCATCCCGTCACCGGCGGTGGGCCGGCGTCCAGCGACCGGCTGCCGGAGCTGATCGGCAACGCCCCCTGCATACTCGAGGTCAGCCGCCGCGTCCGCCTGGTGGCCCCGCGCATGACCCCGGTACTGATCGAAGGGCCCACCGGGTCAGGCAAGGAGATTGTTGCCGAAGCCCTGCACCGGCTGTCAGCCAGAAGCCGCAAGCCATTTGTTGCCATCAATTGCGCGGCAATTCCTGAAGCTTTACTTGAGGCTGAATTGTTCGGCCATACGCGCGGCGCCTTTACCGGCGCGGTGCAGGGGCGCATTGGGCGCATCGAGTCCGCCGACGGGGGGACACTGTTTCTGGATGAGATCGGCGAGATGCCGCTGGCCCTGCAGGCGAAGCTTCTTCGCTTTGTCGAGAGTGGCGAGTTGCAGCGGGTGGGCGACAACGAGACCGTCAAGGTGGACGTGCGCATCGTGGCCGCCACCCACCGGCCGCTGGCCCAGCACACCCAGACAGGCAGCTTCCGCGCCGACCTCTACTACCGGCTGGCTGTCTTCCTCATCCGCACCCCATCTCTGGGCGAGCACGGTCAGGACTTACCTCTGCTGGTGGACCACTTCATGCAGAAGATGGGACGCGAAGCGCCGGTCAAGCGCGTGGATCCGGGGGCCCTGGCCAAGCTTGCCGTTCACGACTGGCCGGGCAATGTTCGCGAGCTCGAGCATGTTCTGGAGCGGGGCGCCATTCTTGCCGGCGAGGAGGCGGTCCTGACGGCGCGGGAGATCGACTTTGGGTTGACGTTGAATTGAGGAAGCTGAACCGGAGGTTCGCATGAGCATGGAAATCGAGACCCGGCTGAGCGACCAGTTGGCCCGCTATCTGGATCTGGCCACCAGCCAGATCAAGCTGACCGCGGCCAACATGGCCAACATCGATACCCCCGGCTACCGGGCCGTGGGGATGGACTTCGAGGCGGAGATGCGGGAGGCCATGGACGGCGCGGACCAGGGGCGCGCGCCCCGCCCGGCGCGCCTCAAGGCCGTGGACGGGCTGATCGCACGGCCCGACGGCAACAACGTGTCGATGGACCGCGAGAGCCTGAACCTGGCCGGAGCGCAACTGAAGTTCAAGGTGGGCGTGGCGCTGCTGCGCGGGGAGAATCAGCAAGTGATGGACGCCATCCACGCCGACAAATAACCCGTCGGCTTCCAGCTTTAAGCTTTCAGGCCCTGGCCGAACGGCGTGCCGATGCTCCAGGCGAAGGCTTCGGCGCGGCGGCAGAGTTCGAGAATAGCGAAACCGGCTGAGAACCTGCAGCCGGAAGCTAGTGGCTAGAAGCTAGCGGCCAAAAGCTGCCTTGAAAGGAGCAGACCCGATGAATCTTTTTGGATTGATGGAGACCTCCGGCGGGGCCATGCAGGCCGAACGGATGCGCGCCGAGGTGGTGGCGGCCAACATGGCCAATGCGGAAACCACCCGCACCGCCTCCGGCTCGCCCTACCGCCGCCAGCACGTGATCTTCGCCGCCGATCGAGGCGATCCCGGGTTCCTCAATTCACTGGCCACTGCATCGGCGGACACGGCCCCCGGTTCGCTGGCATCGGCGGCTTTGCCCACGCTCAATACGGCTGGCGCCGGTGCGGCTGCGCCAGGAGTGCATATCGCGGGCGTGGTCGAAGATCCCGCGCCCCCGCTCAAGCGCTACGATCCCGGTCATCCCGACGCGGGACCCGACGGATATGTTTCATATCCGGACATTAATCCCCTCACAGAGATGGTGGACCTGATGGGGGCGACACGTGCATATGGCCTGAATGGCTCCGCCGTGCAGGCCGAGAAGGGCATGATCACGTCGGCACTGGAGATCGCCAAGTCGTAGCTGCTGGCTGCGCTTGCCGGCCCCGGTGGTAGTCAACGCCAAGAGTGTGAAACAGCTGGGAGGACCCATGCAACCCCTAATGAACCCCCTCACCGCCGTAGCTCCGGCATTCTCCAATCCGGTTGGCGCCGGGGGATCGCCGTGGTTGTCTTCGAGCGGCGGCCAGGGTGGTGCGCCGGCGCCGTTTTCCGATCTGTTGACCGACGCGGTGGGCCAGGTGAACCAGCTTGAGGACCAGGCGCACGCCGCCGTGACTGGGCTGATGACCGGCTCCGGCGTGGACGTGCATCAGGCGATGATCGCCACCCAGAAGGCCAGTATGGCCTTCGAACTGGCGCTGGCGGTGCGCAACAAGGCGGTGCAGGCCTACCAGCAGGTGATTGGAATGCAGTTCTAGGACCGCAACCGGGCGGGTGCGCACGGCCGTTGAACCAAGGGGGCCGGAAAGAGACCAGGCTCCGGTAAAGGTCGGGCTGCAAAAACGGCGAAAGCGGCGGGACACGGGAACCATGGCCACCGGAACACAGTTGGAGAAGAGCGTGCCCGCCGCGGCGGGCCAGCCTCAATGGGCGGACCGGCTGGCCGGCTTGTGGGCGCGGGGGCGGGTTCAGTGGTCTACGATGCAGCCGGCGCAGCGCCACGGGGCGCTGGCGGCCGCGGTGCTGCTGGGGATGCTCGGCGGGGGCCTGCTCTGGTATGCGCTGCGCACCGACTGGCGCACCCTGTATGCGGACCTGGACCCGGAGGACGCGCGCCAGACCGGGCAGGTCCTGACCCAGGCGCAGATTCCCTTTGATACCACCGCCAACGGTGCGGGCATCCGGGTTCCGGCCGAGCAACTGGACAAGGCCCGGCTGGTGACCGCGGCCAAGGGAGGCGTCAAGAGCGGGCGGCTGGGTTTTGAGATCTTCGACAAACCCAACTGGGTGGGTTCGGAGTTTGACGAGCAGGTCAATTACCAGCGGGCGCTCGAGGGGGAGCTTGAACACACCGTGGGCTCGCTGTCCGATGTGGAGTCGGCGCGGGTCCATCTGGTTCTGCCCCACGACTCGCTGTTTCGCGAACAGGAACGCCCGGCCAAGGGGTCGGTAGTGCTCAAGCTGCGCCATCGCACGCTGGCCGACGGGGAGCCGGAAGCGATTCGCAACCTGGTGGCCTCGGCCGTCGATGGGCTGACCCCGGACCGCGTGGTGCTCGTGGATGCGGCTGGCCACCTTCCGCTGGGACCGAAGACCGCCGATGCCATGCGCCTGACGGCCGAGCAGGCTCTGGAGGAAAAGTTGATTTCCACCCTGGAGCCGGTCACCGGCGCGGGCAACGTGCGCGCCTCGGTGACCCTGGACTACGATGGGGCGGCCACCGAGGAGACCCAGGAGACCTACGATCCGGACCAGACGGTGACTCTTTCCATGCAGCGCACCGAGCAAAGCTCCGGCGCCCAGCCGGTGGCCGCCGGAGTTCCCGGGACGGCCTCGAACGCTCCCAACTCGCAGGCGCTGCCCGTCTACCCGCAGCAGGTCACGCCACCGCAGACCGCGAAGACGGAGTCCGGGACCTACGGGGCTTCGAAGACCGTACGTCATGTGATGGAGAACCCGGGCCGGGTGCGGCGGCTGACCGCGGCGATCGTGGTGAACGACCGGCTGGCGGAGCTTGCAGCCAAGGGAAAGGCGGCGGTCTGGCAGCCGCGCTCGGCCGAGGAGCTGCACAACCTGACCTCCCTGGCCCAGGCGGCGGTGGGCTTCGACGCGGCGCGCGGGGACATGCTGACGGTCCAGGATCTGGCCTTCGAGGAGAACCGCACCCAGCAGGCGGTCTCGCTGCCGGGCCAGGTGCTGGCCACGGCGGAGAATTCGCCGGTGCTGGTCAAGTACGCGGCCTTGCTGGCCGGCCTGCTGGTTGTACTGGCTTTGGGCGTGCGCCCCGCCCTCCGCCGCGCCTGGGTGGCGCCCAGGGAAATCGCAAGGGGGTCGGCCAGAGAGTTGCCGGCCGGATCGGCGGTGATGCCGCAGGGCGCCTTGAACCCCCCTGAGCCCGCCGAGGTGGACCCCGAGCGGATCAGGGCGCAAGAGGTATTCGAGCAGGTTAGCGGGCACTTGAAGCGCGAACCGACGCAGAGCTCGCGCTTGCTGCAGAGCTGGATTCACTCCGACTAGCTCGCGGTGCATGCCGAACTCGACCAAGGTGGGCAGCCAGGAGGCAGTTGGGGGAAGGCAGATGGGAAATAGCAAAGGGAGTTTCGAGTCGCCGGGGCAAGCGGAGCGGGGGGCAGGAGAGAAAGAGCGAAATTCAGGGCAGAAAGAGCGGAATTGGGGAAAGGAACGGAGCCTTGGCCGAGCAGGGGAACGAAAACGGGGCAGGACGGCGCCGCCAGTCGGCGAATCTGTCCGGGGTGCGCAAGGCGGCTATCCTTCTTGTGGCCGTGGGCGAGGAACTGGCCGGGGAGGTCCTGCGCACCCTGCCGGAGGTGGATGTGCAGCGGCTCACCGAAGAGCTGGCCGACCTGCGCGGGGTCACGCCCGAGCTCTCCGCCGAGATATTGGAGGAATTCTGGGAACTTCTGGAGACCCAGGGCTTCGTGATGCACGGCGGACTGGACTACGCCAGCCGTCTTCTGATCGAGACCTTCGGCAAGGCGCGCGCCGACGATCTGCTGATGCTGGTGCGCCGTTCCCAGGAGGCCGCGCAGGGCAATCTGGCCAAGCTGCAGCGCACCGATCCCCAGCAGTTGGGCAAGCTGCTGGACTCCGAACATCCGCAGACCATCGCGCTGGTGCTGGCGCACCTGGACCCCAAGCGGGCCTCGATGGTGCTGGACAACCTGAGCGATGACCACAAGGTGGTCTCCATCCAGCGGCTGGCCGAGATGCGCCAGTTTTCGCCGGAGATGGCGCAGAAGGTGGCCCACATTCTGCATCGCCGCTTGGAGAGCGTGGGCGACACGGCGCGCAAGAGCTATTCCGGCTTCAAAGCGGTGGCCGACTTGCTGAACCGGCTCAACGCCGAAGAGTCGAAGAAGATTCTGGAGACCATCGAGGAGGGCCAGCCGGAGCTGGCCCTCGGCATCCGCAACCTGATGTTCACCTTTGAAGACCTGGTCACGGTGCCGCCGGCCACCATCCGCGAGATCGTTTCCGGGGTGGACAAGCGGCAGTTGGCGATGGCGCTGCGCGGCGCCAACGATGAGCTGCGCGCCCAGATCTTCAAGTCCATGAGTTCGCGGGCCGTGGAGATGCTGAAGGAGGATATGGAGGTGCTGGGACCGGTGCGCTCGCGGGAGGTGACCCAGGCCCAGCAGGAGATCCTCAACCTGGCCAGGCGGCTGGAGGCCGAAGGCAAGGTGGTTCTCAAGTTGGAGACCGGCGACGAGATGCTGGCTTGAACAGTTTTCATTGGTCAGTTTTCAGTCATGGGCTGTCAGTCACCCGCCCCATCGGTAACAACTGACTACTGGCTAGCGACAACCGACTACTGACAACTAAGGGAAAGGGAACCCCTGCAGCGCACGGAATCACCAACGAAGAGCGGCACATCCGGACACATCGAGGTCTTTCAGTATCCGGCCGGCCCCAATGCGCCCCCTTTGCCAGCCTGGAATGGCTGGGCGGAGCCTGCGGCAGGCGCGCCCGAAGAGCCGGGGTACGACCACGGCAAAGGGGCCGTCGCGGCGGGGATGCGCGCCGAGTTCGAGAAGCGGCTTGCCGAGGAGACGCGCAAGTCCTTCGAGGCTGGGCGGGAGCGCGGCAGGCAGGCCGAGCGGGAGGCTCAGGCCGCGGCCCAGAAAGCTGCGGAGGAGCGGCGCACACGGCAGGCCGCCGAGTTGATCGAGAGCTTTGCCCAGGAGCGCGACCGGTACCTGCAGGCGGTCGAACAGGAGGTGGTGGAGCTGGCTTTGGCAGTGGCAGCCCGCATTCTGCGCCGCGAGGCGCAGATGGACCCGCTGCTGCTGACCGGAGCCGTGCGTGTGGCTCTGGGGCAGCTCTCCGGGTCAACGCAGGTCAGGCTGCGCGTGCCTCCGGCCGAACTGGACTTATGGACCGAGTGCATCGCTCTGCTGCCCAACCTGGCATTGAAGCCCACGGTCGTTGGCGGGGAGGAGATGCGGCTGGGCGACTGCGTGATTGAAACCGATCTGGGTTCGGTGGACCTGGGGATTCGCGCCCAGCTGGGAGAGATCGAGCGTGGCTTCTTCGATCGCGCCGGCGGACGCAGAGCCGGGCCTGCCGCCCTCCAGGATGCAGCGCGGAGCACCAGGCCGGAGACGCGCCCATGATGCCGCCGCCGCCACCACCTTCAGCACCGCTTCTGGCCCGCTACTTTGCCCGCCTGGACCGTGGTCAGCCCTGGCGCTGGCGCGGTCAGGTTCTGGAGTTGGTGGGCCAGACCATCGAGTCGGCAGGCCCCCTGGCCTCGGTGGGCGAGTGCTGCGAGATTCGGGATCAGTTCGGCGGTCTGCACCTGGCCGAGGTGATCGGATTCCGCGGCTCGAATGTGCTTTCGATGCCGGTTGAGACTACGGAGGGCATTCGCTTTGGCAATCCGGTGGCGGCTTTGGGAGTGAGTCCCGAGATCGAAGTAGGCGCGGCGCTGATGGGAAGGGTGCTGAATGCACTGGGCGCGCCGATCGATGAGGGCCGGCCCGCGGCGGTCTCGCAGGCGCTGCCTTTGGATGGGGCGGTGCGTTCCCCGCTCGACAGGGTGCCCATTCGCACGCCGCTCGGCACCGGCATCCGCGTCCTCGACGGCCTGCTGACCGTGGGCCGGGGCCAGCGGGTGGGCATCTTTGGCGGGTCGGGGGTGGGCAAGAGCACGCTGATCGGCATGATGACCCGCAACACCGAGGCCGATGTGACCGTGGTGGGCCTGGTGGGCGAGCGTGGCCGCGAAGTGGGAGAGTTTCTCGAGGATTCGCTCGGCGCCGAAGGCCGGGCTCGCTCCGTGGTGGTGGTTTCGACCTCCGATCAGTCACCCCTGATGCGGATGCGGGCCGCGCTTGCGGCTACCACGGTGGCCGAGTACTTTGCCGCCCAGGGCAAGCATGTGCTGCTGATGCTCGACTCGCTGACGCGTTTCGCCATGGCCGCCCGCGAGATTGGCCTGGCCGCCGGAGAGCCGCCCACAGCCAAAGGTTATACTCCTTCGGTCTTTACCCGGCTGGCCAGGCTGATCGAGCGTACCGGGCAGTTCCGTGTGGGCTCGATTACGGCCTTTTACACGGTGCTGATGGAGGGCGACGATCAGCAGGACCCGCTTGTTGACGCGGTGCGGTCGCTGCTCGACGGCCACTTGGTGCTCTCCCGCACCCTGGCAGCCGAGGGCTGGTATCCGCCGGTCGAGGTGCTGGACTCGATCAGCCGGCTGATGCCGGCCGTCACCCAGCCCGAGCATCGCGAGCAGGCCGCGCTCCTGCGCCGGCTGATGGCGGTCTATGCCCGCTCCGAGGACCTGGTGCGCATCGGGGCCTACAAGCCGGGTTCGGACCTGGATCTTGACCGCGCTCTGCGCGCTCGGGGACCGATGCGCGCGTTCATGACTCAGGATGCGCACGAGCAGGTCCGATTTCCCGACTGTGTGCGCCGTCTCGCCAGCCTCGCCGCGGAGGTGTAAGCCATGGCCGCCTCGCGCGCACTGCGCCGCTTGCTCCGCATCCGGGATATCGAAGAGGAACAGAGCCGGCTGGCGCTGGAGTCCGCGCTGAGCCAGCTCAACCGCCTGGAACACGCGCTGGCGGCCACTGCGGAGCGGGATCGCCGGGGCCGCCGGCTGGTCGATGCCAGCGCCCGCACCGGGGAGTTGCCGGACCGGCTGGCCGGCCTTGAGGAGACGCGCGCGGCTGGCCGCCATGCCGCGGCGCTGGCTCCCAGGATTGGGGATGCAGAGCTCGGCGTGGCCGCGCGGCGCCGGGAGTTTCTCTTGAAAAGGGTCGAGCGCCGTCAGGCCGAGACGCTGATTCAGGAGGCCGAGGCGCGGGACGCGGTCGAGGCCGGCCGGCGCGAGCAGCAGGCGCTCGACGACTGGTTTCGCAACCGGCTGCATCGGGAAGAGGCGCAAGCAGAGCCGTCCGCATCAGCCACCCCTCGAACCACCCCGCCGAGCAGCGATCAGACGGCGGAGGAAACTTGAGAGAAAATGCACCTGGAAGCCGCAATGTCTTCCTGAATCGGGAACGATCTTCCCAGACGTGACAATGCTTTAACCCTAACCCACCTCATTTGGCACGGCATCTGCACTGACCCTCTCCATGACCGTCGCCGCGGGTATCGAGATTGGAACGGGAGGGCGTCCGGAACCGAGCCCCAGTCAGGTTCCGGCCAGTGTGCCGGGCAAGGCGCAAAGTGCAGCGCGGATTGGTGCGGGCGCGCCTGGTTCTTCTTCCTCTTCAGAGCAGGGATGGGAAAGCTTTCGTTCCAATTGGCAGTCGCAGCTGGCCTCTCTGGGCGCGGTAGACGCGTCCGTCGCGGAAGAGGCTGGAGCAGACGGAACACGTACCTCCGTCGAATCCGGTCTGGAAGAGGCTGCTGGAAGTGAGTCCCCGGCAACTTCGAACCTCGCCGACAGCGCAGTTCTACCCTTGAACCAGGGAAACACACAACAGGTTGCCGCGAACGTCGGGGTGACTGGTTGGCTTTCGCCCGGTTCCCGCGCTGGGATTTCATCCGGCCGTATAGCCGCGGCGGGGTCGCGGCAAGCTGCGGCCAATCTGAAAGCGAAGAACCTGGCAGACGCCCGGCCTGCAGAATCTGCCGGCGGCACACGGCCCGCCAACACGGGCAAGAACGCGAAGCCGGAGCCGGCCGGGGTCGGATCGGCGCCGTCGCTGGTCACTGCAATCGCAGAGAATGTTCCGCCGGCAATAACGGTATATGGTGCCGGAAGCCCGGTCGCAAACAGGGCAGACGCGCAGCAATCGCCCTTGCAGACAGTTCTCACGACCGCATTGCCAACCGGCTTGGCTCTGAACTCCTTCAGCAGTCAGGCGCCGCTTTCAGGCGGTCCCGAAGCGGCTGTCGGGAGAAAGAGCACAGACGGTAACCAGGCCGCGGACAGGGCGGGGGGACCTGAGGCGCATTCCTCGGCGCCAGACGGACCCGGTGCGGGAGCCGGAGTGACGAGTGCTGCCGGGAATCAAGCTGCGACCGGGGCGCCCAGCGAAGAGCCCACCGCGACGGAAGCATCTGCCAGGGGTGGTCCGGGACCCTCGGCTGCTGACGAATCGGCTTCATCGGCAGGCCGGATTAGTGCGCAAGCCGAGGAACCGCGCGAAACGCAGCCGCAGAACCTGGGACAGAATCAGATCCAGGCGCAGCCCGGCAGCCAGCCGGTGGGCGGGGTTGCGGCTCCGATCGCCATTCAAGCAGCAGATCGAGAGTCCGCGGCCGGCAATGCCGCCGCCTCCGAATTCGTCCCATCCCCGGCTGTGGACCCTATCGTGGAACAGCCAGGCCGGTCTGGTGGCGGGCGAGTCTCGGCGCGAGCTACCGAGGGGATGGCGCACGCTGCCAGCATGGCCGAGCCGGTCCAGCATGCGAATCACTCTGCTGAGGGCCAATCCGGCGGCACGGGCGTGGATGCTTTCGCTTTGGCGCGCGACCCGGCAGGCGCACGGGGGCCAATGAACGTGGCGGACGGCAATGCGGGAGGTTCAACCGGCGCCGCGGCCGAACCGGCGGTTCGCGAGGCTTTTTCCGCGCTCGATGCGGAGGCTGCGCCGGGAACGCCCAGCTGGATTCACGCCGGAAGCCGGCGGGCCGAGGCCGGATTTCAGGACCCCGACCTTGGCTGGGTTGGCGTAAGGGCAGAGATGGCCGCAGGCGGGGTCCATGCCGCTCTGGTACCCGATTCGGCGGCGGCAGCGCAGGCGCTTGGCGGGCATCTGGCGGGATTGAACGCTTATCTGTCAGAACAGCACACGCCGGTTGAGACGTTGACGCTGGCCGCTCCCCATGGCCGGGGGGCTGAGCAGGCTGCGGACGAGGGGGTAAGCCATGGAATGCACCAGGGGTCGGGACAGGATCCGCAGCAGGGGGCCTATTCAGATCCACAATCGGACACTCAACCGATTGCGCGGGCCATTCCGGCAGCAGCCGTTGCGGAGGTTTCGGCTCAGGCCGGGAGGCAAACTACAACTGCCCAGGTTCGAGGGCCGGGGGACGGCCACATATCGGTGATCGCCTGAGCCTCGGGGGTCTGGCGGCCAAGACAGCCAAGCAGGAACAGTCCGCGGAGCAAGAATTTCGGGCAGCACGAGGGCCGGGCAGAAGGAAGGCAGGGAAAAGATGGCGGCAATGGCAGGACTCTTGAATCACCAAATGACGGCGGGGCAAGCGCTGACGGGCAAGGGCGCAACTCCAATGGCCAGCACAACGACCGGGACGAGCAGCACGAGCAGCTCAGGCAGTTCTTCAGCCACCATCTCCGCCAATGATTTTCTTACGTTGCTGGTGACTGAGATGCAGAACCAGGACCCGACCGCGGACACCGATCCCAACGAGTACATCAACCAGCTTGTCCAGGTAAACAGCCTGGAGCAACTGATCTCCATCAACCAGACTCTGTCTACCGATCTCGGCAGCCCTGCCACCGGTTCAAGCGGCGGCGCCACCTCCGGTCAGGTCGGCGCGTCAACGTCCGGACTGGCCGGCGCGAGCCCGGCAAGCGCAACCGCACAGGTCCGTGCGGCCGGGCACAAGCCAGGCGGAATGACTGCGGCGCAGCCTGGAGGCTCCAGTACGGCCGCAGCCATCAATCAGTTTGCACAGTCTGTTGGCGCCAAACGCGCTCCCGGCAATCTGAGTGTTCCCGAGGCCAAGCCATCCGCCCATCGCGTGGCCCATGCCCTGGATGGGCGTTCCCACGCGCAGCCGCTCTCGGGCGGGCTGCCCGGGGCGCAATGAAGTTCGTTCAACCGCCGGCCGGCAAGGCCTGCGTCAACCTGAAGAGGAGAACCACAATGCCCAGCTTTTACATTCCACTCAGTGGTCTCGACGCCGATTCGACGGCGCTGAACACCATCGCCAACAACCTGGCCAACATGAACACCAACGGGTTCAAAGCGCAGACGACAAACTTCGGCGACTTGTTTTATCAGCAGGTGGGCACGACCGGATCGGGAGACCGGATTCAAGTGGGCACGGGTGTGCAAGTGGCCGCCAACAGCACGGATTTCTCGGAGGGCTCCATCTCCTCGACCGACGTTTCGACCGACGCCGCGGTCAATGGCGCGGGTTTCTTTGTCCTGGATGGCGGGGGAGGGAGCCAGTTGTATACCCAAAACGGCGGCTTTCAACTCAGTTCGAATGGCACGCTGGAGACCGCCGACGGTCTGGCGGTCATGGGCTATCCGGCCACCAACGGCGCGGTGAACACCAATGGCGGATTGGTGGACATCAACATCCCCACCGGCCAGGTGATGCAGCCTGCGGCGACAACGAACTTCAGCATGACCCAAAACCTCGATTCCCAGTCTGCCGTAGGCGCGCAAACAACCGGGCAGGTACAGGTCTATGACTCGCTCGGCAATACGTACGAAGCCACGGTGACCTATACCAATAAAGGAGACAACACCTGGGGCTACGGCATCTCGATGCCAGACACGCTCAAAGCCAACTCCAGCACCGCAGCGGGAGTAACGACGATCAATTACAACTTCGGCTCGAGCGGCGGCACGCTGGCCACGGTGGATCCGGGAACGAATCTGACCATTACCGGGCCAACCGCCAACGGCACTGCGACCACCACTGCGCCGACGGTGACGGCCGGTGAAACGGTAGGCAACCCCGGCCCGCCGGCGACAGGCTACGTGGCCGCGCTGGACGCCGCTATTACAGCGGCAGGAATCACCGGCGTCACGGTTACGTCCACTGCCGGCGGCCAGTTGAGCATCACGGGGACAGGCATTTCGACCTCCGGAAGCGTGATCCAGGATCCGGTGGCTTCGGCCAACGCAACCGGGACAATGACCTTCAATTCGAGCGGCAATCTGGTCAGCCCGGCCACGGATGTCAGCGGCATTACCTTTGCCGGCCTCTCCGACGGAGCGGCGACGATGAACCTGAACCTCAATCTCTATGGCGCCAATGGTACAGGGGATATCAGCCAGACCGCGGCCGCCTCTTCGACCTCCGCAACCAGCCAGAACGGATATGCGAGCGGCCAGTATGACAGTTTTTCGATCAATGCGAGCGGCGTGATTTCAGCTACCTACTCAAATGGCCAGACCCAGAACGTAGGGCAATTGGCAATCGCCACGGTCAGCAATGAGCAGGGACTGGTTGACGTGGGGTCTACTGAGTATCAGGTCACCACTGCCTCTGGCAATGCCTCGGAGGGCGTGGCCGGTACCGGCGGGCGAGGGACCATCGAAGGGAGTTCTCTGGAAGCCTCGAACGTCAACATCTCCGCCGAATTCTCCGACCTGATCGTCGCCCAGCGGGCCTTCGAGGCCAACTCCAAGGCGGTCACCACCTTCGACACCGTAACCCAGGAAACCATCAACATGATTCACTAATCATGTTGATTCTAAATAAGTTGCTTGTACTGTTTAGCAAGAACAGGGTGCTGATAGTGCAAAAGCACTGAAAGACGGGATCGAGTTTGCAAATTTTATGCAAAAAAGAAAGACCCACCGTGGCTACCTGCCAAGGTGGGTCTTTTTACGTCTGGACCGGTTACTTGTTCTGAAGCGTTGCACCTACGCGGAGCATGATGGACTCAGGGATGCGGAGGCTCTTGTGGGGTGGACCCCTCGGCTGAGACAACCGAATAAGACACTGTTCGCCGTTCGCTGCAAAAATCTCGACCGGCAGGATCACTATAGCGCATTCTGATCGCGGCCGGTGAAGCGGAAGCGGGCTCTGGT
>Ga0224554_1000189_pt1 | contig 56694 bp, 50 predicted proteins | sample 714S22024metaG_FD_180666 | JGI IMG/M metagenome (GOLD analysis project Ga0224554, IMG submission 180666) | Peat soil microbial communities from Stordalen Mire, Sweden - 717 S2 20-24 | ecosystem: Environmental > Terrestrial > Soil > Wetlands > Peat | place: Sweden: Norrbotten County, Stordalen... | reverse complement strand
TCTCAGCCTAACTCAATTCGAGAAAACGCCCATTTTACAGGCACTTCAGGAGATGGACTGCAATAACAACCTAGGCGATATTTGCAACCAGTTGAATCTGTTCGACTTGTAGCCGGACAGCTGTGAACCTCTTCTTATCTTGCGTGCCACTTTTTCTTTCGTTTCCTGGCCGGCCCTGAATGATCGAGCGACTACCGGCAGAAGCGATACAAACCGAAAAATCCCAGGCCCGCATTTCCCTCGGATCCCCTGTGCCTGGGCCTTTTCCCGGCAACGCACAAACAGCACGATCACAGGCGGATGGCGGCCATCGCAAGCGGCCGCATGAGCCTACGAAGCCAATATCTTCAGCCCCAGGCCAGGTCCGGAAGGCAATATCAACTTGCCCTTCCGCACCTTCACGCCTTCGTACGGATCGTTTGCAATCAGAAGATTTCCATCCAGATCGGGATAATCGACGAGGGGCGATAGATGAGCCGCGGCGGTAACTGAACACGAACTCGAGATCATGCAGCCGAGCATAACTTTCATGTTCATCGCCCGGGCAAACTTGATCCATCGATAAGCCTCCATCATCCCTCCCGACTTATCAAGCTTCACGTTGATTCCGTCATAAGCTTCCTTTAGCCGGGGAATCATCGAGGCCTCGGTACAGGCTTCGTCGGCGATGACGGGCATATGCACCTTGCTGCGCACATACTTTATCTCTTCAAACATGTGCGCGGGCATGGGTTGCTCAATCAGCTCCACGCCCTGTGTCTCCAGCCAGTTGATCTTGCGGACCGCTTCTTCCTTGTCGGTCCAGCCCTCATTGGCGTCCACGCGCAGCGGTTTCTTCGTGACGCTGCGTACGGCCTCGATGGTCTCCTCGTCGCTCTGCAGTCCGACCTTTACCTTCAGAACGGGAAAATCCTCTGCCTCTCGCGTCTTCTGCCGGGTGATCTCCGGCGTGTCGATTCCGATCGAGAAAGTGGTTACCGGAGCGTCCGCGGGATCGAGCCCGAAGTATTGGTACAGCGGAATTCCGAGTTTCTTGCCGAGCCAGTCGCATACCGCGATGTCCACCGCGGCCATGGCCGCATGTTGACCGTCGCCGAGCGAGCGGCGCACATCGGCAAGGAACTTATCGAACTTTTTGGGATCCCTCGCGCCAATCTGGCCGGCGATCGCATCGATTGCCTGTTTGGCTTGCTCAGGGTACTCTTTGAAGCGCACGATCGGCGCACCTTCGCCGAATCCGGTGATGCCGTCGCGCTCATACTGAAGGTGAATCGTGTCGCGATAGGCGCTTGAAGACATGGTGGTCGTCCAGGTGTGGCGCAGCAGGAGGCGCTTCAATTCAGTCTTGACCACGGCATTGCCGCCCATGCTTGGTGATTCCGCGCCATGCAAAGCCGCCGGCATGGCCGCACCCACTCCCGCCGCACCCGCCGCTTTCAACCAATCCCGGCGATTCATCATTTCACTCTCCGCGCTGCTACCAGCAGTTTAGTCCACGGCATCTCGTCCAGCTTGCCGGTCTGCACCCCAGGGTGCGTGTTCGTTGTGTCATGGATAAACTCGCCATTGCCGATGTACATTCCCGTGTGGGTGATCTTGGCGGCGTTCTCGCCAAAGAATAGCAAATCGCCCGGCATCAAATCCTTGCGCTCCACCGGCGCCAGTCCGCTCCATCTTGCCTGTACGCTGGCATCCCGCGGCATGATGATCCCGCGCTGGCGAACCAGCATCTGTGTGAAGCCGGAGCAGTCGTAGCCATAACTGGAAACTCCGCCCCAGGTGTAGGTGATCCCTACAAACCTGCGCGCCAGTTGAATGGTCTGGTCAATGGTCAGCACGGGAAGATCCGTGCTCACGTTGCCTTGCTCAACATAGGCCGTCTGGCCATTCACGAGCCTGACCTGAAGCCAGCGGCCAGCCTCATCCACCTTGCCGGGAACTAACTCCAGCCGCGCCTCCCAAGGCAGGTTCAGCACCGGGGCGTGTTTGGTCACGCTCGGTTCGCGGTAGAGGTTGGCGCTCAGTTCCGCGATGCGAAGCGCTCTTCCATCCGGAGCATAGTCGCCGTCGAGCGGGGCGATATCGGCCGCCGTCACCCATCCCGCTCGTTGATCTCCGGTGCGTATACCGATCCACTCTCCGTCTTTCTCAAGCGAAAGCACGCCCGTTCCATAAAGAGCTTGCGACACCACGTCGGCGTCCGGGGATGGCGCGGAGTACATGTTGATCACCGGCTTGGATACCACATAGTCCGCCAGGGCAACGGAGTGTTGCCCAACCGCGACGGCGCCCCAGAGTGTTACCTGCAGAACTAATAAATATCGAGCCCCTGAAAACGCGGTGTGAACGCCTATCTTCATGTTGCATCTCCCCAAGCTGCAACCACTCGGCAACTTGTCGCCTTTGCTAACAACCCCGTTCCTGCGCAGTGTGATTCTACCATCTGCTTTTTGAACGCGCAGCCTAAATGCTCTCCCGCTTTTTCATCTATTCTTGAGAACGGAGGCACTTATCCCCATGTTTACGCCGCGGCCCATTGGATTCGTAACCAGCCCCTACAAAGATACCGTCGCAATTCCCAAGGGTCTTGGCGCCAGGCACGAGGCTGAAGGCGTGCTCCGGATCCTGCCCGAATTCGACCTCGGCCTCGCCGGCATTGAGGGCTTCTCGCATCTATTCGTTCTCTGGGTCTTCGACCGCTCCGGCCCCTTCGAGTTGACCGCCACGCCGCCCTCCGACAATCAGCCTCACGGCGTCTTTGCCACTCGCTCTCCGCGCCGACCAAACCCCATTGGCCTTACCGTCGTCGAACTGCTTCGCCGCGAAAAAGGTTCGCTCTACGTTCGCGGCGTCGACATGCTCGACCAGACTCCCATCCTCGACATCAAGCCTTACCTGTCCAGCATCCCCGCGGAGAGTCTGCGCCGCGGATGGCTGGCGGAAGCCGAAGCGCTAAAACACTGAGACTTCCGGTGGCCGCCGCCCTTTCACCGGCCCCTTGCCGCGCCGCAGGCTCACCGTTTGTCACTCCGCCTCGCGGCTCTCGTGTGGTACATTGGCGCCATGGTGTTTAAGGGTTTAGCGATCTTCGCGCTGCTGTTGGCCATCGCGCAAGCGCCTGCGCCGGCTGTCGCGCAGGCAACCAGTCCATCCCCCACCACCCGGCACACTCCGGCCCCTGCAACTGCTCCCCGCCCCGCCCCGCAAACCACCGCCGTCCCCGCCGGCAGAACCGAGTGCAACGGCGGTCCCTGCGAGGACCAGCAGCCGCGCGTCATCGTCACCCTTCCCTCGCCAACCCCCGCGCCCTGGCCGGTGCACGATCGCATCGCATGGGCAGCCTACCTGGTGCTCGCCATTTTGGGATATGTCGGAATCATGCTGGCCGTCTCCACGCTCAAAAAGATTGAACGCCACACCAGCGCCGCTGAGGCGTCCTCCGCCGCCGCCCTGGAGACCGCCCAGGCCGCCTTGCTGAACGCTCAGGCCATCGTCAATGCTGAAAGGCCCTGGCTCCTGATCGCGGTCGAGCCATCCCCGGGCGTCGAAAACAGCTTTAGGCTGACCGCCACCAACCGCGGCCGCTCCCCCGGCACCATTGTCGGCGCCCTGGACCAGATCAGGATTGCCGCCGATGAAGCAAGCCTCCCCGCAACCCCTGAATACAAAACCGCGGAACCAGGCGCCCCTTTTGTCCCCATCATCATGCTCCCCGGCGAATTTACGGTCCTCAGGACCTTCAGCCGGGACGACGTCAGAGGGCTCTGTGCCTCCGAGGAAAGTTTCCAACACATCGCAAGCTGGGAAGAAAAGCTCTTTATCTACGGAAGGGTCACTTACAAGGACCTGATTGCCCCTCCCGGCAAGGAGTTGTATCAGACCAACTGGTGTTGCTGGTATATCCACGGAAGCAAGAAGAGCGGTTTGGTCATTGCCGGACCGCCCGATTACAACTCCCACACCTAAGGAACCTATGCGCAGGCTCCCTCGGGGAGATCGGTCGATTGGCGCACACAGGCTGTGAAAGTAAATGCAATAAGTGGGAGCGCCGCGATCCAGAATTGATTGGTTGCAAACAACAGGCAAGCCGGGGCAGCAAACATCAGCACCGCCGCTATCGCCTGCGTGCGCCCAAATCGATACTTCGCCTTCCCGGCTCCGGCCAGACGGTCAAGTGTAAGCAGAATTGGAATAAGCAATATGCACAAATCATGCACGAACAGGTAGTAACTTACAAGCACGCTTGCCGGAATCGCGATCAGAAGCGCATCGGCTCCATGCGGACGCCGGATGGCACAGTAGATCATCGTCGCTGCCGAGGCTGCGATTGTCAGCGGCAACGTCAAGGACGATTGTCCAAGGATGGCATGCACGGCCCCGTGAAGGTTTGCCATGATATTCACGCGCAGCGGGACGCCATTGTCAATGCTTTGCGAAACGCTCACCTGCATCATCGAACGGAAGTAATGAACCGATTGTTCAATGCCGGCTATCCAAATCGAAACCGCTGCCAGCACCGCGGCCGCGCCGGCAAACCCCGCGGAAAAGCGCCAACGCCGCCAAACAAGAAACAGCACGGCAATCGGAATGACCAGCTGGAATTTGAACAATCCAAACGCCACCAGAACCCCCGCCAGATACTCCCGGTCTCGCTCGATGCAAGCGAGTGCGCCCGCAAGCAGCGTCAGCAGAATGATTGAGTCCTGCCCCTGCATGAGCGCCGCGGCTATTGGGATATAAAGAAACATGGCCACAGGCAGCCATGGCAAGGCGCGAGACAAATTGGCAAGGTATGGACGCACAAGTAGAAAACTGAGCGGGAGAATTGCCAGGTTGAACGTGAAAAACGCGAAGTAGGCCGGAAGGAACGGCAGCAAAGAGAAGGGTACAAACAGGAGAGCTTGATATGCCGGCCGGATAAACAGCAGAGGAACGTCCGCGCGTGAAACCAACTTATCCTGGAACGTTTTCTGCGCGGCAGCATCGTATATCTCATGACCTTGCCCGGTTCTAACCATGTAGCCCGCTACGTACAAATTGCGAAAATCCACATGCCCGTCGCGTACGTTGGGCAAGGAGGCTAACTGGACAAATAACAGCAAGAGCGCCGCCGCGGCCAAAGCCAAAGCTAGCACGGTGGAATAGATCGGAGCGCGCTTCCCGCTTGCAGTTCCCTCGGTCACAGGCAGTTCCGGATTGCTATCCAATCTGCATTCCCCCTCGATCTCGACGACGACGCCATGTTGAACCCGCTGGAGCCCTGGGCGATGTCTTGCCCCTCGCTTGCAAGGGCTCCACCCTTTCGCTCCATGATTTGGCCCTGACCCTCAACCAGCCGTTGATCCAATATACCCATGACCTCCTGAAACTGCGAGGGGCCTCAAAAGTTATAAACCAGGAAGGCGAATCAGGCCGGGCTCGTTGCGCCGCCGGCAAATCGTCGTTCCTTACCCCGCCGGGCTTGCGGAGCCAGTTCGAACCAGGATCACGGCTTTGTTGTCCGAATAGACGATCTTCCACTCGTGCAACAGCGGCAAGATGCGAACCATCGGCGACTGCCGCTCCAGTAGGCAAAAATTGACCCTGTACTTCTGAAGCAGCGCATTGGGGTCGCCCTGCAAATTCGCCCAGCTTTCGAATTCACTCAGGAAACCCGACCATTCGTAAAGATCGGCCCGGCCGTCCATGGATACCGGGTATTCCGGCGCCGCCCAGATCAGGTAGCCTCCAAAGCCATAGTCGTTCAACATGGGCCCGGAAAGATGGTTGGCTTTGATGAATTCCACCGCTTTTTGCGGGCTCCCGTCTTCCACCTGCTTCTCCAGATTCTGGCGGCTCGGAAAAGCCAGGAAAACTGCCAGTACCGACACCCCGATCAATACCGCATTGGGCCAGATTCGGTCCTCTTCCACGTTGTAGCCTTCCCAACTGGTTGAGAGTTCACGGGTTAGAATAGGCGCGGCCAATATGCCGAACACAAACAGCGTGCGCAAATGGCTCACTCCCAGCCATGTCCCCAGCGCCAACAGGAGCAACTCATCCCAATACAACTCGGACCGGCGGACCACCACCAGGAGAAAACTGCAGAGGAGAACCGCCAGCAGCGCAACTCCGCGCGCGTCCGTCAGGTCGGTTGCCCTCCACTCGGCCACGCTGCTCAGATTGACTGGCTGATGCAGCATCGTATCGATGGGGTAAAATATCTGCCTTATGCCAATCGGATTCAGCAACAACGCCGCCGCCGAAAGGATCAGCGCCAACGCCAGCATCCTCCGGCAACGCGGATCCCAGCCCGGCGAAACGAGTGAGCCCCACCGGAAATTGAAAAACGAGCTGAACAGAGAGATTCCTGCCACAACAAGTCCAAGAAAGAAAGACCCGTGGCAGTTCACCCAGACTGCAAATAGAATCGGCAGCCAGAGGAACCAGCGAGGATTGCGCGTGCGCCCCAGGCGAATCAGCAGCAACTCCACGATCAACAAAAGGTAGCCGATCAACTGCGGCCGCATGGAAAAGCCGACGGTGCCAAACAGCCAGACGATCAGCGCCCCCAGGAAGCCCACCTTGGCGTTGCCCGAATAGAGGGAGCATAAGGCGTATCCGGCCATCGACAGGCCTGCCGTCAGCAGGCAAAACCAGACCATCAGGCCGGAATAGCCGCCCCATCTGTACGCAAGGTACATGGCCACCTGTGCCAGCCATTCATGCGGTATCGCGGCCTGGTGGTTGGTGGTATAGGAAAAGATATCTGTAACCGGGATGGCGTGCGTGGTCCAGATGGTCTCACCCATCTTGAGGTGCCACCACATATCCGAGTCGTCGAAACGCGACCGCACCGACAGCACCGACAGCACGGCCAGAAGGCTGGCCAGCGTTGCGGGGAAGGAGAAAACCCTTCGTAGAATTCGCGTGAGCACAGAGCTGGCCTTATCTCCAACCGTCCGTCATGCCGTGCTCAGCCGTTCGCCGTTTCGCGCAGATCCTGCTCGAACAGCGGATCCGGTTCCGCGATCCTGATCAAGCGATGCAGATAGGCCCGGGAGATTTGCAGGCTCCGGGCAGCCAGCGTCTTGTTCCCATTGTTCTCGCGAACCGCTGTCACGGCCAGTCTCACCTTGTAGTCGCGAAGCTGCCGCTCGAAGGAACCGGCTGACTGGTAGTCGCCGATATCGACAACATCTTCCCCGTCGACGCTCTCGTCCTCCTGCAGGTTCAGAGTCAAATCTTCGAAGCGAACCACCTGCCCGGGGGCCAGGATGATCGCCCGCTGTATCACGTTTTCCAGCTCGCGCACGTTGCCGGGCCACGAGTAACTCTGCAGCAGGTTCATGGCATCCGCTTCAAAGCTCTCCATGGGCTTTTGAAACAACTGCGCATAATGCCGCAAAAAGTGCATCGCAATCTGGGGGATATCTTCCGGGTGATCCTGCAGCGGCGGAGATTCAATCCGCATCACGTTGATGCGATAGAAAAGATCCTGGCGGAATTTTCCTTCGGCCACCAGTTTGGCCAGGTCCCGGTGCGTGGCGAAAATCAGCCGCGCCCGCAGCGGGATCAGCTTGCTGCTGCCCAACCGGCAGAATTCCATCTGCTGCAACACGCGCAGCAGCTTGACCTGCGTAAACAGGCTCAGGTCACCAATCTCATCCAGGAAAAGCGTTCCGTCGCCAGCTTGTTCGAAGTAGCCTTCGCGCGCCCCCACCGTGCCGGTGAAAGCGCCCTTTTCATGCCCGAACAACTCCGCCTCGATCAATGTTTCAGGAATGGCCCCGCAGGACACTGCCACAAACGGACGTTTGCTGCGAGAGCCCATATTGTGCACAGCCCGGGCGATCAATTCCTTGCCGGTTCCGCTTTCCCCGGTCACCAGCACCGTTGCATTCAGATTGGTTACTCGCCGCACCAGCTCATAAACCTGCTGCATCTGCGGGCTCGATCCAATCAGCCGGTCGCAACTGCCTGGATCTTCCTGCCGCTGCTGCACGCCCTGCAATTGCCGCTTCAGAAGGGAGTTCTCATACCCCCGGCTGAGCATGGTCTTCAGATCTCGAATCGAGGGTGGCCTGCGGCAATAGCCAAAGGCTCCCGTCCGCACCAGCTCGAAGGCGGTCGACCGAAGTCCATCGTCGGCCATCACCACGGAGGGAATATTCGATGCAATCAAACGCCGGGAAAATCCAATCCGCTCCTGCAACGACTCATGATTGCAGTTCAAATCCAGAATCATGACATCGCAGCCCCCTGCCGACACCAGGTTGTTCATCCCTTCCTGATCCGACTCCAAATGAACCTGGAATTCCTGCCCCAAGGCAGAGGAAAGAAGGGGGTGCAGCGTCCGGTCCTCCGAATATAGTCCGATTTTGATCATGAATGATCGACCTTATCCACTCCGTGCAATCATGCCGCATCTAGCCAGAACCGGCGACATGTCATAATTCTCCTCAATCGGCTGCAACCATGCCAATGGCTGTTTTGTGCTAGTTTGCTCCCACATTGGTAATAAGAGTAGGGTGGTGACGGGTAACAAACTCCGCGCTTCGACACACCTCACACCTTGATAAAGCCTGGGTGGGCCCAGGCTTTGAAGCGCACGCTGAATTGCTGGTTCATCTCTATCAATGACGCTAGTCCTCTGCCGGAGCCAAGTCAATGCCACGTAAGTAACATGAATCAGGGTACTGAGGCTGCGTGCATCGCCTGCAAACAGCAAAAAGTGCCTGCGCAAGGGGCTTCGCCCCGCACGGAACATCTCCTATGCCCCTATATTAAGCTATTCATTATAAACAGTTTATTTCAAATCTCCAGGCGCAGGAAGAGATCAAGGTCCTCCCTGGCAGATCGTAGACCCTTCCCCCGGCGTCAATAGCACGATCATGTTATACCAATGCACTGCCGGTAACCATCCTCAAGTGACCGCTTCTTTCTCATTCGACTCCTGGCGCCAATTGGCCTCTCAATTGCTCCACAGCAAGGCGCGGCCTCCCGGCAAAAACCGGAGCCGTCTCGTTTGGCTACCGTCGTCACCTCAGGCCCCTGGCGCTTTCTCCATCATTTCTGTCACCTGCAACCCCAAAACCTGCCCTGACGATGGGCGCTTCGACGCTCGCGCCCATCGGCCCGGCATTGCTCATGCGCCTGTCATCCCGGCAGCGCCGCGCCCGCCTGGCGCCCCGCACAACCCTCCCATCCTCCCCGGCAGGAGGCCACCGCCTTGTCATCAGACCCGTCTTGGAGCTGCTCTGTTCGCTTCCCCACGCTGCGCCGGCGCCCCGGCTGGATGAGCCGGGGAGAGTGTATACGTCCCGCTTCACTCCCCAACCCGCACGTAAACAACCGTGTACACCTGTCAGGACTGCGTGTCGTTAACTATCTGAATTCAGGACGCTTGGCCCCCCAGCAATTTGGTTGGACAATTGCTTTAACCTAGGTGTTCCTTGTATCTTGTACGGGGAAAGGGAGTTTGAGGCATGCACTCGTTCGCTTGGTGGCCGACTGTTTTTGTTCTCGCCGTGGCTACCTTCACGGATCTGCGCAGCCGCCGCATCCCCAACTGGCTGGTTCTCCCGTTCCTGCTCGCCGGCATCGTGGTCTCCGCCTGGCTCCAGGGTTGGAAGGGCGTCGGACACAGCTTCGCCGGGCTGGGACTGGGCCTCCTGATTTACGGCTTTCTTTTCTGGATGGGCGGCATGGGCGCGGGGGATGTGAAACTGTGTGCCGCCATCGGGGCCTGGATTGGCCCCAGCCAGTTGTTCTTTGCCTTGGTCGTCGCCGCCATGGCCGGGGGAATCATGGCCCTGGGATGGGCCGTCTGGGGCGGATTTGTCAAAGAACTGTTCACGGGAGCGGGCGATCTGATGTTCGGTTGGAAGCAGAGGGGAGCGCAATCGGACCTGGTCCTAAGCAATCCCCGAAAGCGCAGAATGCCCTATGCTCCGGCCATCGCCATCGGTACCCTGATTTCCTTCTTTTCACACTGAATAACGGATTGCGCATCATGTCTGACTCGGAAAAAAACTATCAGTTTTGGAACCCGCAAGAAACGTTGCATGACACTGGGAGCAGCAATTCAGTGAATCCGGGCTCTTCTCCATCTCTCGACGCACACGATCCCGAGTCCTTCGGCGCCGTCCCCTTGTCGGTCGCGCTGATCGGTCCGGACGAGCAGCGCCGCAGGGAGGCAGCCGCCGCTTTGGCCCTGTGCCAGGGAGCGACTGTCCGTGAGTTCCCTCATTATCCTCCCGGCCTCGACGATGTGCCCAGGATCCTCGAAGAGCATAACGACGTCATCATTATCGATCTGGACAGTAGCCCCGAGTACGCCCTCGAACTGGTGGAGAGCCTCTGCGCCAATGGCCCGGCCACCGTGATGGTCTATTCCTCCAAAGCCGACCCCGAGTTGCTGGTCCGCTGCATGCGCGCCGGCGCTCGCGAATTCCTAAATCCGCCCTTCAACCGAAGCACCATGGCTGAAGCCCTGGTGCGGGCCGCGGCCCGCCGTTCGGCAATCCGCCTCCCCAAGAAGACGGGCGGCAAGTTGCTCGTCTTTCTCGGCGCCAAGGGCGGCTCCGGCGTCACCACCCTGGCCTGCAATTTTGCCGTATCCCTGGCCCTGGAGTCCGGCCAAAGCACCCTGTTGATCGATCTCGATCTCCCCTTGGGCGACGCCGCGCTCAACCTCGGCATCGTCGCCGAGTACTCGACCATTAACGCCCTTCAGGATTCCGGCCGCTTGGACACAAGTTTCCTCTCCAAGCTCCTGGTCAAGCACAGCTCGGGAGTCTCCGTGCTCGCCGCTCCCGGCAAGTTTCCCCAGTTCCAGGCTTCCAATGAGGCCATCGACAAACTGCTCACCGTCGCCCGCCAGGAGTTCGATAATGTCGTGGTCGATGTTGGTTCGCGCCTCGATTTGACCGGTACGGCCCTCTTTAAGGATGCCTATACCATCTACCTGGTCACCCAGGCCGGCATCCCCGAACTGCGCAACTCCAATCGCCTCATCGGCCAGTTCTTCACCTCCGGCGGCCCCAAGCTCGAAATCGTCATCAACCGCTATGAGCCGCGCGGCATGGGCGTTTCTGAAGAAACCATCACCAAGGCGCTCACCAGACCGGCGCAGTGGAAAATCCCCAACGATTATGCCGCTGTGCGCCACATGCAGAACACCGCCACCCCCCTGGTGATGGAAGACTCCCCCCTTTCCCGCCTGATCCGCCAGATGGCCATTTCCGTTTGCGGGCAGCGCGCAACTCCTCGAAAAAAGAAAGGCTTCAAACTATTCGGAAAACAGTCCGGTGGATAACCATTCTGTTTCGATAGAAGGTAAAACGTGGAACTGCTGAATGTGGAGAAGTACAAAGCGGAAATACACCGGACCCTGATCTCCAAGCTGGATCTGGAGAAATTGTCGCGCGTCAATTCCAGCCAGGCGCGCCAGGCAGTTTCCGGCATCGTCAAGGAGATCATCGCCGACCAGCGGGTGCCACTGAACTACGAGGAGCAGGAGAAGATCCAGGCCGACCTGCTCGACGAAGTCTTTGGTCTCGGACCCCTCGAGCCCCTGCTCCGGGATCCAAATATCTCCGACATCCTGGTCAATGACAAGGATCATGTCTTCGTCGAGAAGAGCGGCCTTCTTACCAGGGTCGCTACCTCCTTCCGCGACGATCGCCACCTGCTCCAGATCATCGACCGCATCGTCTCCCGCGTGGGCCGCAGAGTCGATGAGTCTTCGCCCATGGTCGATGCCCGCCTGCCCGACGGCTCCCGCGTCAATGCCATCATTCCACCCCTGGCGCTCGACGGTCCATCGCTCTCCATCCGCCGCTTTGGAACCGGCCCCCTGGCTGCCAACGCGCTGGTGCAACTGAAGAGCATCTCCCCGGAAATGATGGAGATGCTCGCCTCCGCCGTCAAAGCCAAGATCAGCATCGTCATCTCCGGCGGCACCGGCTCCGGCAAGACCACGCTGTTGAACATCATGTCCCAGTACATCCCTAACAACGAGCGCCTGGTCACCATTGAAGACGCCGCCGAACTCCGCCTCGCCCAGGAAAACATCGTGCGCCTCGAAACCCGTCCCCCCAACATCGAGGGACTCGGGGCTATCCGCCAGCGCCAGTTGCTCATCAACTGCCTCCGCATGCGCCCCGACCGCATTATCATGGGCGAGGTCCGCGGCGATGAAGCCTTTGACATGCTCCAGGCCATGAATACCGGCCACGAAGGCTCCATGACCACCATTCACGCCAACACCCCCCGCGACGCCATCTCCAGACTCGAATCCATGGTCGCCATGGGCAACATGAATCTGCCCGAAAAATCCGTTCGCCAGCAGATCGCCTCCGCTATCACCATCGTCGTCCAGGCCACGCGCATGACCGACGGCTCCCGCAAGGTTACCAGCGTCTCCGAGATCACCGGCATGGAAGAGAACGTCATCAGCATGCAGGAGATCTTCTCCTTCGTCAAAAAAGGGATCGGACCGGACGGCAAAGTCATTGGCGCCTTCCAGCCCACCCGCATCCGTCCCAAGTTCCTCGAACGGCTCCGCGTCTCCGGCATCATCCTGCCGCCCAGCCTGTTCGAGCGTGAAACACCCGTAAACTACTAAACCGAAAGGAGGTCGACGGTTATGGGTTTGATCTTTGTATTGGTATTCATGGGCGTTTTCGCCGTCGTCGCTCTGCTGATGCTCGCCGCCAGTTCCGGCGACGCGCAGAAGGCCAAGCAGGTCCAGGCCACGCTCGACTCGGCCCTGGCCACCGAAAGCCCGGTGTTGCGCGACCAGATCGTCAACCTTCGCAAGAGCGATCAGCTCAGCGGCATCCCCTGGATCAATCAAAAGCTCCAGAAGCTCGAACTGGGGCCGCAACTGTACAACTTGCTCCATCAGGCCGATCTCAAGTGGACAGCCGGCGGCTTGCTCTCCATTTGCGCGGCCTTCTTCGTCTTCTCGGCATTTCTCGTTCACTGGCGCTTTGGTTCCACTCTTGTGGCCCTGCTGGTCGGAGCGGCGTTCGGCTTCGCGCCTTTCGCCTTTGTGCTCTTCAAGCGCAAGAAGCGCTTCAACGCCTTTCAGGCGGGGTTGCCTGAAGCCCTGGATCTGATGGTCAGCGCCCTCCGCGCCGGCCATAGCCTCATCGCCGCAATGGGCCTCGTCTCGCGCGAGTGCAACGACCCCGTCGGCTGCGAATTCAAGTCCTGTTTCGAGGAGCAGAACTACGGCCTTGAACTCAAGACAGCCTTGGACAACATGATCGCCCGCGTCCCCATCCAGGACCTCAAAATTGTCTCCACCGCCATCATGATCCAAAAGGAGAGCGGCGGAAACCTTGCCGAGGTCCTCGACAAAACCGCCCACGTCATCCGCGAGCGCTTCCGCCTCAAGAGGCAGATCCAGGTCCACACCGCGCAGGGACGCATGACCGGCATTGTCCTCACCCTGCTCCCGGTGGTGCTGGCAGTCGCTTTATACTTCATCAACCCCGACATGATGAGCATCTTGTGGAAGCGCGCCATCGGCATCAAGCTTCTCTATACCGCCGGCGCCATGATTATCGTCGGCGGCTTGATCATTCGGAAAATTGTCAACATGGACGTTTAGAGGTGGACTATGGGATTTGCGATGCTTTCCTTTTTTGCCGTTTTTCTGCTCATCGCCAGCGGCGGACTGCTGCTGTTCTATCGCGAAGCCATGATGCAGCGGATCTCCGACGTCATCAACCCCAATCCCAAACCGAAATCCCTGTTGGGCTCCATTCAGAGCACCGGACTGTCGATCGGCGGCGTGGTGCAGCACTTCGAGAATGTGCTCCCGAAAAGCCAGGCCGAAATCAGCGTTGTCAAGCAGCGCCTGATCCGCGCCGGCTATCGCAAGGAGTCCGAGCTCAAGGCATTCTATGGCTCCAAGGTATTGGTTCCCCTCCTGCTTTGCGTTATGTCCCTGGTCTCCGGACTCGGCAGCCTGAGCCCCCTCTTCGTCTATGGAGCATGCCTGGTGGTAGGATTCCTGGGACCGGATTTCTGGCTGGGAAGGCAGATCAAGAAGCGCCAGGGAAAAATCCGCCGCGGCCTTCCCGATGTCCTCGATCTTCTCGTCATCTGCATCGAGGCCGGACTCAGCCTGGACCAGGCAACGGCCCGCACCGCCGAGGAATTGGCCAATGCACAGCCCCAGCTATGCGATGAATTGAGGGTCGTGGTGCTGGAACAACGCGCCGGAAAGCCCCGTGCCGATGCCTGGAGACATCTTTCCGAACGCACCGATGTGGACTGCGTCCGCAATGTCGTCTCCATGCTCGTTCAATCGGAGCAGTTCGGAACCAGCATCGGCAAAACATTGCGCACTCACTCCGACACCCTCAGAACCCAGCGTGTTCAGCAAGTCGAGGAGCAGGCGGCAAAAACCACCATCAAGCTCATCTTTCCGCTCGTGTTTTTCATCTTTCCCTCGCTCTTCCTGGTAACTCTGGGGCCTGCGGTCATCATCATGGCGGAATCGTTCAAGAATCTGTTCAACAACTGAGGAAAGGAGAAATTCACAATGAATAGTGTCACCATCATCCAGATCGTAGCTGGCGTGTTGTTTGTCATCGTGCTGGTTGTTCTCATCCAGCGCCGCCGCACTCGGATCAAGTAGCGCGGGCTCCGCTTCTGTTCCGGCGGCAATGGTGCAACTGCACCAGCTCCGCTGACCGGTTCGCTATCCTGCGGACCGGGGACCTCGCCGCTGTGGGGCCGGGTGTCGCCCGTGTCCCGCTCACGTTGGGAAACGCTGAAAACATGCTGTCGATCGAAAGGGGATTTTTAATGGACAACGTCACAATCATCCAGATCGTTGCAGGTGTGTTGTTTGTCATCGTACTGGTGATTTTGATTCAGCGTCGTCGCACCAAGGTAAAGTAGCACCGGCTTTACCGGTCGGCTGGTGGCGCCGTGAAACTCGACGGCATCTGCCCCAGCCAACTCGATAGTCCCGCCGGCCGGGGGGGGGCCGGGGCGCTTGCACGATGAGTGTCTCCGTGCCCTGTCTCGCCAGCGGGAGTGGTGGAGTACGCCTTTGCGCGGTTCTCCGGAAGCCATCTTCTCTGTCGGGCCAGGCAGGGACTGCTTGTGGAAGGCGATCGAAGAGAGAGGACGCGCAGCAATGCCAGGGACTGAAGAAATGGATATCTCAACTGGAGTTCTGGACCAACACCCGGCTGCCGGGTACTCGCCCGAGGCGGGAGGCTTCATGGAATCACGGAAACTGTGCGCATATAACCAGACTCGCGAATGCTTTCTTGGCCTTGAGGTCGCTGGCGCCGACCTGTCGCTCGCCAAACTGAAGGATCGGCTTGCGACCCTCGCCCTCAAGTCCGGCGAGGGGCTCTGGTTGCTGCCCTTTCGAGGAATTCCTGAGTGGGGCGTTCGCGCACCCCTAGACCTCGTGTACCTGGACAACGATTGCCGGGTCCTCGACGTGGTCGAGTCCTTCCCCGTCTTCCGTGTCGATGCCGCCACCCCCCCGGCCGCCAGCGTCCTGGCATTGCCCACTCACTCCATCTATTCCTCGCAGACCCAGGCCGGCGATCAGTTGGTGCTCTGCGTGGCAGAGGAGATGCAGCAGCGTCTGGAGCGCTTCAACGGCTCAGCCGCAGTCCCCGCAGTGGCGCCGGCGCCCCCCGCCGGCCCGGTGCTGATTAACCCTGCCGGACCGATCGTCGCCGCCCCAAGGAAACCCGCTGCCGGCGCTGTGCAAGGCGCCGTCCTCCTCCGTGAAACGCCGCTCTGGAGCGGTGGCCCCGGAGTGCTCGAATTGGAGGATCGCTCCATCAAGGAGCGCCCCAAAGCCCCGCAGATGCATCTGATGGAACTTAGCGAACCGGGGACCAAAGACTCCAGACCGCCGAGAAGTTGGTTGGAGCGTTGGTGGTCTCCGGATCCCAGGAAGGCTCCACGGGAGTCGACCCCCGGTCTCGCTGCCTATTACTGGAATGGCGGCCCTGCTGAGCCGCACCAGATCAGGAATATCAGCTCCACCGGTTTGTACCTCGTGACCGAGGAACGCTGGTACCCAGGCACCCTGATCCTGATGACTCTGCACAACACCGGCGCGGGTCAACAAGCCGTGGAGCGTTCCATCCGCGTGCACTCCAGGGCCGTTCGATGGGGCACTGATGGCGTCGGACTCCAGTTTGTCGTGCCGGAGACCAAGGATCGCATTGGGTTCCTGGCCAACGGGGCGGATAAGAAGGATCTCGATCAATTCCTGCAGCGGCTCCGCAAGAGCGAAAGCTAGGCGCCCATGGAGAATGCCCTGCAAGTTTGTACGTGTACCACTTATGTGTATCGCTGTAGAAGGCACTTTGGAGACGAAATTGCAAGGTTTACAGTGCGTGGAGGCAAAAGAATGAAGTTACTTACTGAAGTGCGCGCACAAGCCGTCGCGCTCCTGCGCGGCCGGAACCGCGCCGCGCCACCACTGGGAGTGCAGGGCGGGGCGCGCTACATCCCCCATCGGCTTCGCCCTCTGCTGTGCGGCGGCGAACAGGGAAACGCGATAGTCGAATTGGCCTTTGTCGTGCCGGTGCTGATGGGGCTCCTCACGGCCATGTTCGCATTCGGGATTGTTTTCAACACCCAAATTATGCTCACACAGGCCGTGGGCTCAGCCGCACAGCATCTCGCGGGACTCCGACAAGGCACCACAGACCCCTGTGCCGACACTTTGACGGCGATAACACTGGCGGCGCCGAACCTCAAACCGGCCAGCATCGGCCTCTCGCTTTCGCTGAATGGCACCCCCGAATCAGGGCATAACTGCGCCGGCGCTCAGTCCGACCTGATACAGACCAAACCTGTAACCGTATCAGCCACCTATCCTTGCACCCTCCCCATCTTCAGATCCCCATTTGCATCCGCTTGTCAACTTACCGCAACGGTGACCGAGTATGAATACTAACCCAAGCATCATCGAGGTGATTCCAATGAGAACTATGTCTTCGTCTTTTGTCCGCAGAGCGCTTTACGACCAGCGCGGACAAACGTTGCCGATGGTGGCGTTAGGAATGGTCGCCCTACTGGGTATGGCTGGACTTACAATCGACGTGGGCCACGCCTATGCCGTTCATACTCAACTCCAGAATACGGCCACTGCCGCGGCGTTGGCGGCTGCGGGAGAGGTGTACAACAGCTCAACCACCAACAATGCAACATCCTATGCGAACCAATACAGTGCCGCGTCCACCTCGGATGAGAACGGCAACGCCTCGCTGGGAACAGTGTCTACGGCCGTATACACTGGGTGCGTCAACGTACTCTTGCCGTCGGGACAAACTTGTAGCTCTTCCACTCTCGCAAACGCCGTCCAGGTCACGAATTCGGTCGGGGTGAAGACCTTTTTCCTGAAGATGTTCGGGGTCCCCGTGCTTAATGTGAGCGCAACCGCGACGGCGTCGATGCAGGGCGCAGCGCTTCCGTGGAACGTGGCGGTCATTGTCGACGCGACGGAGTCGATGACGTCAACCACCGACTCCAACTGCAGCACTGGCACCGCCTCGCGATTTACGTGCGCGCTGGAGAGCGTTCAGACCCTGCTGGGAGCCATTCCGCCCTGCACCGGCGCCGACGGATCGAGTTGCACCCTGGCCGCGTCGCAGTTCCACGTGGCCATGTTCGCGTTTCCCAACGTGACCGTCGCCACAAGGCCCGACGACTACGGCTGCAGCGGCACCATACCGACGCCGGAGCCCTACACACTGCCCCTGACCTCGTTGTCGGCATACACGCCGCTCACGTATAACGGGAATCATTCGACCTACCAGGTGATTCTCCCCAGTGCCGGCAATGCCGATGCCAATGGCTTCATGAGCGACTACTACTCTTCGAGCTCCTCGAACCATTTGAACTCCAGCTCTGACATCGTGAAGGCGATTGGCGGAGCGAGCGGCTGCCAGGCAATGGCGACCGCGGGCGGCGAGAGCACCTACTACGCCAGCGTCATCTACGCGGCGCAGGCGGCCCTGTTGGCCGAACAGGCAGCATATCCCGGGTCGCAGAATGCGATCATCGTGATCTCCGACGGCGAGGCGCAGGCTGCCAACACCAAGTTCCCGTCAACCGGTTCTGCTCCAACGCCCTCCGCGGACGGGTATACGGTGGTAACGAATTCGACCGGCAATACCAAGAATCTGGTGAATTCAACCCTCGGACACTACCCCGACTTCAACGATGAGTGCCAGCAGGCAATCGTGGCGGCCCAGGCCGCGGCGGCGGCGGGAACGAGGGTCTACGCGGTTGCCTACGGCTCGGAGAGTTCGGGGTGCACTACCTCCGGCGGCGGCACCGACAGCACGCTGGTCGCTACGGGGACGAACCAGGCCTTCACGCTCTCCGGTACTAGCGCGCTCACTCCGTGCATTACGATGGAGAACATGGCGTCTTCCATGACGAATAGCGCGAACTACTTCTACTCCGACTGGAACCAGAGCGGATCGGGCAGCACCTGCGTTGACAACGGGCATTTGACGGTCAACCTCAGCGATATCTCCCTTGCCATCGCGTCGACTTTCGGTAAGCCGCGCCTGCTCCCCAACGGCTCCCTGCTCTATCCCACAACCTGATCGGGGAGATGGGCCTCCGCATCCCCGGCGAGTCCGCCCATTGGACTCGCCGGCGCGCCGGTCTTATAGCGGTTCTCCAGTCTCCATAGAGGGAAGCCACTTTTCGCTAAGTGGCTTTTTTCTTGCCGGGGAACAAGGGGATGCGGCGTCTGCATCCCAGGCCGGTAGCGACAGGCCTTCGTCGCTGGGGCGGAAGCAAAGGCCGCCTTCCCGATCGCCCGAAACGCCACGTGAACTGAAGAAAGGCTCTACTCAGGCTCTTCCGGAATGATCAGCAACACTTCCACCCTCTGAGTTTGCCCATTCTGCGCCGCCGGCCTGAATTGCCACTGGTCCAGCGAGTTCAGCACAAACTGCGCCTGCGGAAACTCCGGCGGGAAGGCGATGGCCAGCTCCTCGAACCGCCCCGCCTGATTCACATACCCGTGCACCAGCAGCGCATCGGCGTTGATGGCGCCCGCGGCGATGTTCGGCCGCACCACGCTATACGGCCAGGGCGCCTCCAGCCTGGCGATGTCTCCCGCTGACGCCGCCTCCGCCGACCGCGGAAGTGAGTACTGCAGTATCCAGCTCTTCGCCAGCCCCACGTGCAGATAAACGGTATACGCCAGCCGGTCGCTCCATACCCCTGCTGTCTCCGGAAACTCCTCTTTCAGCGACGCCCCCACCACCACCGCTCCAAACTGCCCGTTCTTCGGCAGCGTGAATTGCTCCGTTCCATCCTCGTCGCCCGATCCGAAACCGGCTCCAGACCCGGCCTTCAGTCCGGACCTGTCGCCCGCAACCCCGGCAGGGTCTCCCGAATCCCCTTCACCCTGCTCCGTTCCCGCTGCGCCTGTCCTGCGCGCCCGGTTGCCAATCCCTGCCTGCCCCTGCGTCAACGCCCCTGCCGAATTCTGCCTCGACGTCTCGCTCACCGGGGGCAGGGTCACGGTTCCATCCGGCATGCGAAGATCCGACAGCGACATCACCGCGGTCGGAGTCGGTTGCGCCGTCGACTCCGACGTCGTTACCGGCGCCAGTTGCACCATATCCGGCCCGTGGACCACCAACGGAGAAGTCGTGCTGGGAGGAATCGCCGGGTTCTTGGTGGGAGTATTGGTGGCTGAGATCCCCAAGTCGCCCAGGTTGATCTCTTCATTGGGCGCATGCACCGAAGGCTCGACGTCGGAGGCCGTCGCCTTTTCCGGCAGCGGCGCTACGATCGTTTTCGTCGCCGCCTTCTTGGGTGACCAGATCACCACCGTCGGCACGGGCACTTCCTCGGTCAGCTTCACATCGGTGCGAATATCGGGCTGCACCAGCGTCTGCGGCCCCGGCGGGGCTTGCACCGGCAGCCGCAAAGCCGCTTCCTGCGCGGCTGACTTCCGCCCGGCCTTGGGCCTTGGCTGGCTGGATTTTGGGCCCTCGGCATGAGGACCTGGATACGCAATCCCGCTCCCCGCTGTCCGCCGCATCTCCGGCTTGGGGGCGTGCAGGTCCAGGCGCCGTAGCGTATAGCGCTCGGTGAGTAGCCGGTCGTTCACCTCCGGCGTGTAAATGATCCCCAATGAAAGCAGTCCAAGCGCTGCGCCGTGCACCAGTACCGAGACCACAAATGAAGACGGCCGCTGGCTCAGTTCGGGGCGCTCCGAAAAGAGCGTGATTGTGCGGGAAGACCTCATGTCCGGATGAATTCCCTCCCTGGCGCAATCTGAGGATTGCCGTTATGGGGGCCGATGATTTCAGGTGGCCGATTTCCCCAGGGGTCCCCACGGACAGGTCTTGCATCCCTGGAATGGAGGAAAAAGCCACCCTCCTGAATCTCCGCTACAGCATGTTAACCCTGAAATTGCTCTGGCGCCGTCTGCTCGTTTTTCATTGGGTTGGTAACCTTCCCGACATTCCCGGCTTGCCCGAATCCGGAAAGGGGCCCTGCCGCCACTTTCTGAAGTCCATTCTAGTCCCTTTCCCATTTTCCCCTTTTGGAAAGCATCTATTTGCCACATAGCTCTCTTGGTACCCCATTCACATTCTGCTTCCCATCAAACCTCATATGTGAGCCATCAAACGGCTACACTGGACTCGCGTTTGAACTTGACTGGCTATCGGTCTACTCAACCCGCGGTTCGGCGTGAAATCGAAATTCGTCTCCTTGGACGCTCAATTTCACCTCGGAGACAGAAAGGCGGAGCTGGCCGGGTAGCCAGTTCAAACAGGTCCCAAGATGAACAAAAGACTACTTACGATCCTACTCCTGGCTTTCGTCATTGCAGGCGCATGTGCCTTCCTGGTCTACCGCGTGGTAGGCAGCCGCCTGGGGGCGGCTCGGCCGGCAACTACGCCGGTAGTCGCGGCCGTGGCTGACATCAAGCTCGGAACCGTTCTGACCGCCGCCAACCTCACAACCGTCGCAATCGAGGGGGCCCTGCCCAAGGGCGCCATTCTCAAACCTGAGACTGCCATTGGACGGGGGGTTATCTCCGACCTCTATCAGGGCGAGCCCATTCTCGAAAGCCGCCTGGCCGCCGTCGGCTCCGGCGGAGGATTGGCTGCCACCATTCCTCAAGGCATGAGAGCCATTGCCGTGAAGGTCGATGAGGTCGTCGGCGTGGCCGGGTTCGTCACTCCCGGTCTGCATGTCGACGTCCTGGTCTCCGGCAACCCTCCCCAGGGCGCCATTTCAGCCCAGGCCTACCAGCAAGGCACACTCGTCAAGACCATCCTGCAGAACATAATGGTCTTGTCCGCTGGCGTCAATATCCAGAAGGATGCCGAGGGCAAACCCCAACCGGTGCAGGTTGTCAACCTGCTGGTCACTCCGGAACAGGCCGAAACCCTCAGCCTGGCAAGCCAGTCCTCGAATGGCGTGAAAATCCAGCTCGTCCTGCGCAACCCGCTCGATACAAAGACCGAACCGGTTCCCGGAACCGCCCTGGGCAACATGTTTGCGGATCATAATCCCGCCCCGGTAAAAACACAGGCTGTCGCAAAAACCGTGAAGAAGGCTGCACCCCAGCCCTTTTCAATCGAGGTTATCAACGGCTCGAAACGGACTGAAGAAAAATTCGGAACTCCAGAGGCAAAGCAGTGAGAGCGAAGGCTGGCATATCCATCGCATGTTTCTGCGCATTGTCTGTTGTCCTGTGCGCCGGGTTGGGCCTCAAGGCCCAAACACCACCGCCTCTTCCCAGGCCCGCCGCGGTCCCCAATCAGGATTCGGCGAATGAGCTCTCCGTCGGTGTGGGCAAATCCGTGCTCGTCGACTGCACGCGCCCCATCGCCCGCGTCGCCATGGGCCTGGGCGACGTGGCCGAAGCCCAGGCCATCAGCCCTTACGAGATCATGGTGAACGGCAAGGCCCCTGGTGAAACCAGCCTTATCATCTGGGACACCCGCGGCGGCCGTCAGTTCTTCAACATCACCGTCCGCACCGGCCCCGCGGTGTCCAGCGACAACCTGGATGCCGTCCGCCGCGAGCTCTCAATCGAACTCCCGGGCCAGCCCCTGAAGATCACCTCCGAGAACAGCATGATCTTTCTGCGCGGCACCGTGAAGGACCTTAACTCCTCCGCGCGCGCCGTCCAGATCGCCTCCACCGCCGGTAAAGTCGTCAACCTGCTCAACGTCAACGTCCCGCCCGCTGACCCCCAGATCCTCCTCAAGGTGCGCTTTGCCAGTGTCGACCGCAGCAAGGCAAAGCAGTTGGGCATCAACCTCTTCTCTACCGGCCTCGGAAACACGGTCGGCGGCGTTACTACAGGTCAGTTCGCCCCGCCTTTCATTACCAGCTCGGGAGGGTCCGTCACGCAAACGACGACAAGCACGATCGTTACCCCGCCTACCAACACGGCGACCTTTTCCACAGAGGGGAACTTCCTTGCCCTCTTCCCGGGCCTGAATGCAGGCGCGGAAATCATAGCCCTTGAGTCCAAGGGCGTGGTGGAGGTCCTGGCCGAGCCCAACATCGTGGCCGTGAACGGCAGAGAGGCCAGCTTTCTCGCCGGCGGAGAATACCCTTATCCAGTCGCTCAGGGGTCCTCGGGCGGCACCACCGCGATTTCCATCAGTTTCAAGGAGTATGGTATTCGCCTGAACTTCATCCCCACCGTCACTCCCCGCGGAACCATCCGTCTCCAGGTGGCCCCGGAAGTCAGCGCCCTGGACTTCGCCGATGCCGTCGATATCTCCGGATTTGACGTGCCCGCCATTACCACCCGCAGAGTCAAGACCGAAGTGGAGCTGAACGACGGTCAGAGCTTTGTCCTCGGTGGACTGCTCGACAACAACGAAACCGAAACCTTCGAAAAGGTCCCCTTCCTGGGAGACATTCCAATCCTGGGCAAGTTCTTCCAGTCCATGCAAAGAAACAGGACAAATACCGAGCTCATCGTAATTGTCACCCCGGAGATCGTGGCTCCCATAGCGGCCGGCTCCGCCTTGCCTGAGTTGAAGTTTCCCACCAAGTTCCTGCCGCCCAACTCCGGCATACCCATGAATACTCCGGACGCCAAGACGGCCGAAAATACTCCAGCCCCCGCACCGGCGACCATACCGGTTGAGAAGCTGATTGAAAGCATGAGGCCCGAAGCGCCGCTGATCATCGAAGGCGGCGGTGGCTTTGGCACCAGTGGGGGCGGGATAAGCTCTGCTCCTACCTCCGCTCCTCCGCAGTAAATCAATCTCGCCGGCCGTCTTTCCAGACGGCCGGCGACATTTGCCTGAGCGCGTTCCCTGGCGCGCCGCGGTTTCAGTCGGCCGGGTTGAGCAAATCGCGGACGCTGGCGCTCCGGGAAAAACGCAGATCGCAGTCCTCCTGAGATCGCGGCTCCAGAGTGGCGAAGGGATCTGAGGCAACCGCATGAATCGGCTTGGCAGGATGGTTCGAGGGATGCGCGATGGCCTCACGGCGCGCCGCCCACCAACCCCCGATGCCCGCTTTCAAGTCTCAAACCTCACTCGCCACACGGTTCTGGCCACCTCCTTGGAACTCGCCGACAGCGGCTCCAGGCGCAACAAGGGCCTGCTCGGCCGTCAGGGCCTCGCTCCCGGAGAAGGACTCTGGATCGTCCCCTGTGAAGCCGTGCACACCTTCGGCATGAAGTTCCCCATCGACCTTGTCTATCTGGATCGCGGGAAGCGCGTCAAAAAGCTCCGCAACAGCGTGCCTCCCTGGCGGCTGTCGGCCTGTCTTTCCGCGCATTCCGTGCTCGAGCTTCCCGCGGGCACCATCCGCAACACACAGACAGAGCCCGGAGACGCGCTTGAATTCTCATCCGCGCCTTTGACCCGCGACAGCTCTTCTTCGCTGGGGTAGAAAGAGTGGGGAATTATATACTTGACTACCTGGCAATCTACCCCCACCGCGTCCCCGCGTGTGGTCATAGAATCTGATTGACGGCTGGACCCTCAAATTGCTCCCGGAAAGAAGACAGAGAGAGGTTCAAGATGACAAAGGCGCGGCTCGATGGCCTGTATTTACTGCTGCTCGGGAGTGTGGTGTTCATTTTGCTGGGCGCCGTCCTGGAGCACACCTCTGCTGTCCCCATGGTGGATTTCAAAGCAGTTTACTTCTCCGCGCGATGCCTTATTCAACATGGGGATCCATACATGGAAAGCGAGGTATTGCGCATCTATCAGGCGGAGGGGGCAGATCACCAATTGGATACTGCTAGAATTCGCGAAGTTACGGCGCGGTATATCTATTTGCCAACCACATTTTCCTTCACGGCTCCCTTCGCGATGCTGCCATGGGGGCCGGCGCACGTGCTTTGGATGACTCTCATCGTTGGCGGCATTCTATTGGCCTCGTTTCTGATTTGGAATCTCGGGGCGAACTACGCGCCCATTGTCTCCGGTGTCCTGATTGGCTTTTTTTTCGCCAACAGCGAAGCTCTTGTGGTTCTTGGCAATACGGCCGGAATTGCTGTGAGCCTTTGTGTGGTGGCCGTGTGGTGCTTTCTTCAGGAGCGGTTTGTCCCGGCTGGCATACTTTGCCTTGCGGTTAGCCTCGCAGTCAAGCCGCAGGATGCGGGCCTGGTCTGGCTCTATTTCTTGTTGGCGGGCGGAGTTTACCGCAAACGCGCGCTGCAAACCCTCCTCGCGGCGATTGCCCTGAGTCTGCCGGGAGTCCTGTGGGTCTGGCGCGTAGCGCCGCACTGGATGCAGGAATGGCACTCCAATTTATCGGCGTTTGCGGCACACGGCGGCATCAACGACCCTGGCCCTGCTTCAACCGGTGGCCACGGCCTGGGTATGCTGGTAAACCTGCAAGCGGTCTTCAGCGTCTTCCGGGACGACCCCCGCTTCTACAATCCGGCCAGTTATATTGTATGTGCGCCGCTCCTGCTGGTTTGGGTGCTCGTCACTCTGCGCTCCCGCTCCTCGCCCGCGAGAGCCTGGCTGGCGATCGCGGCCATCGCGGCTCTTTCCATGCTGCCTGTCTATCATCATCTATATGATGCCAAGCTTCTGCTGCTCACGGTTCCCGCCTGCGCCATGCTGTGGGCCGAGGGCGGCCCGATGGGATGGCTCGCGCTCCTGGTCAATACCGCTGGGTTCGTGGTGACAGCAGATTTGCCCTGGGCAATTTTCCTTGGTCTCGTCAGCAGCATGCGCGTGTCCACGACGGGACTGTCCGGACAGATACTGACGGCTGTGCAGGTCTTTCCAGCCCCGCTCATCCTGCTCGTCATGGGCGTCTTTTATCTGTGGGTCTACGCGCGGCGCTGTTCCGCCCCTGCCCCACTCCCAGCCGCTGCAAAGCTATCAGATAGAAAACGCTCATCGCCAGCAGCATAAGCGGGGCCGGCCGGGCCAGCACAACCGTCAGCATCTTTCCCGGCAACCCCGCGGTGTCCACATGCAGGCTCCTGGTGAGACTGACGAGAAGCGCCAGCGGAATATCCCCGGTCAACACGAACCCCGCCGTATTGACCAGCAGCGCAAGCCATCCCATCGGGCCGCCCTCGGCCCACAGCATGGCGCAGGCGGGAACCGTGAGCAGCAAGAGCTTGGCATCGTACGGTCGATGATAGGTCGCGAGCATGGTGAGAGCCGAGACCGCCGCCAACGCCAGCCAGGCCCTCGCCGGCGTCGGGCGCGACCGCAAAGTCATAACCGACCAGACAAGCAGAAGGGCTCCGCATACCAGATAGCTGACCGAATTGTAGAGGCGCGGATCGTCCCGGAAGACGCTGACCACCGATTGCAGGTTGACTACCATGGCGGCGGTGCCGGTGCTCGCGGTGGTGGGGTCGGGGCTGTTCAGACCGCCCGGCGCCGAAAGCGTTGCCAGATTGGAGTTGAGCTCCCGCATCCAATGCGGCGCCACCTGCCCAACCCACACCACCGCCGGAATAGCCAGTGCGGCCGTCACCGCCAGCGTCTGCAGCGCGCGTTTCCTGTAGACCCCGCCCGCCAGCAGGAAATAGAGCCAGACCAGGCCCGCGTCATGCGGCTTGATTGCCAGGCAGGCCGCAAGGCACAGCACGCCGGCCGCCGCAAACCGCTCCTCGATGAAACACCAGACGGCTACCGCGCAAAGGCTTACAACCACCCCCGCCGCATTGCCAATCATCAGCAGACTCATGCTGTTGACCAACAAAAGAGCAATCAGGCCGCCGGAGATCACCGGCGCGTGGCTGGCCCCGGTATTCCACATCAGAAACGCGGCCAGGATGAAACTCCCGGCAATGAGGATCATCCACAGCGCGTGCGCCGGCCCCCAGGGCAACAGCGCGAAGGGCGCGATGAAGATGAAGGCGGCCGGCGGGTAGACGCACACCGTTATGCCCTGGCGCTGGCCGCGCTGCAGAGCGTCCGATGGACGTTCCCCTCCCTCCGCCAGATAAACACGTAGCAGGTCGCTTTCGCTGTAGGGATCGCAGTGTTGAAGCAGGCATCGCGAGCCGTAGTAAACCGCCTTGAAGTCTTCCATCGAGCCGGACGTCATGCGCTCCATGGCCGAACCTGCCAGGACAAATATCGCGCTTCCCAGCAGCAACAGGCACAAACCGTCCAGCCGCGCCTTTGTCATCCTGAGCCTCTCTCTGCCGTCTCTGCGCACCCGGCTGCATGGGCCTCAAACGGGCTCAATGCCGGCAGGCCCATTGAGGTGCTGGTCTGCCGCCACAGCTTGGCTCGGAATCTCCTTCGGCTTCGGTCCCTTGTACATCGTTGCAACCAGATACCAGGCAAGCCACGCCGGCGCGCTCCATAGCGTCCAAAGATAGATGGCGGAGGGTCTCAGAATATTGCCGAACAGCGCCAATTCCACCAGGGCGCTCAGGAACGCAAGAGCGATCAACACGTTCCGCGACCGCGTAACATAGGCCCCTTCGAGCAGCGCCGGTATCAGCACGCCGGCGTCGTAAATCCACGCATAGGGCGCCGTCAGCAGCCCAACCACCATTAGCAGGCCGCCGTTTTTCATCCAATCCCACCGCGCGCGGCGAGTCCAGTAATAGCCCAATGCCCACATGCAGGCCAGCGCCGCCGGCGCGTATTGCAGCCACACCGTCCCCTTGCTGATCCAGTCGCGCAACAGAACGCTCATGCAGGGAATGAACTCGAAGCTGATTCCCGACTGCCGCGCCATCTGCCCGTACTGAACCCACGCCATGGGGTCGATGCGATAGGCCAGCGCGCAACTGGCGGCCATGGCTACCGCCCCGCCGATCAGCACCTTGTAACTCCGCGTCGCCGCAATCCATGCCAGCAGCACAATCCCGAAAGGCAGAAACAGGTGTGGCTTCAGCATGCAAAGCCACAGCGACGCTCCAGCCAGGAAGGGGCGTGTGCGATGCAGACGCAAGAACAGGGTTAGCCCCAGCAGCGCGAACAGCGAGGTCTGTCCCATGATCGCGCAGATCAGCGCCGGCCCGAAGCTGTAGCCAAGCCAGTGGCGATGATTGTTCTGCCGGCCGTGCATCACCCAGAGAATATAGACCGAACCCGCCAGGCAACCCAGCAGGGCTATGGTCCACACGATCGAGCCAGCCCGCAAACCCAGCAACCCAAGCGGATAAACCAGCGGCAATGCCGCCGGAAGGTTGCGCATGTACATCACGGTGTAGCGCGTGGAAAGCCCCGCGCCGCGCTCCAGCCGCAACAAGTCGGCCGCGCTGTACGGATTGCCGTGGTGGGCCAGTTGCTGGCCCGTGGCCCAGAAAACCACGTAGTCGCGTGAACCTAATACGGAGTCTTGGGCCATCGAAATCACAAAGCCCTGAACGGTGAACCCGAACGTCAGACCACACACCGTGGCGATGAAGAAGTTGTAGATGACGCCGAGAATCTTCTTGAGGGTGCTCGGCTTGGTGGCCGTAGTCGCTGCGGCCATCGGAATCCCCGCATTCTGCTGCGGGAGCGGGAGCTCCGTGGCGCCTGTCGGCGTCTGCGGCTCACCCTCTGCCTTCACCATGGGAATTTCCGGGTTGATCGCCATGGATGCTATTCTAATTTGTCAGGGGATCGCTTTCTCCAGGCATTAACGACGATTTGGCAATGCCTTTCGGCTGTGAGAATCAAGGCGATAAACTTCAATTTATGATTGCAACCCCAACTTACGGCAATGCCCTGCTGCAAGGCTTTTCTCTGCCTGGCCTCGCTGCGCCATCCGCCTCCGCACCCGCCGCCAGCCCGTCGTTTCCGGGTATTACACTTTCGGGCCATACACTTTTATGTGATGTATACGAGGCCGGGCTCTCCGGCTCGCCCTGTATACAGGCGTTTACACCCCGATCCGCCGCCCCTTTTCTAGCCATTTCCATAAGATGTTGATTTATAAGGACAAATTCCCTGCACAAAGATTGGCACGCCAGATGCATTATGGAGGGTGCCCCGGCTGAGGCTGGGAGATTTCAACCCACGGAGAGAACACAAATGAATACCATGCTTGTTAAGCTTCATGTGAAATTGCAGGACCTGATGAACCGCGAGGAAGGTCAGGACCTGGTAGAATACGCCCTGGTTGTTGCTCTGGTAGCTTTTGGCGCCACCGCCGCGCTCCATACCCTGGGCGTCGGTCTGAACTCGGTTTTCACCAACATCAGCTCCACTCTCGCCAGCGCCTACTAACCTCTGCCAAAGCTCGCTAAGGCAGCGCTCACCCGTACACTCGTTCCTCCGTGGGAGAGACACGCGCACCAGACCAGGTGCAGACGGTCTCTCCCCGGCATAGGATTCTGAAGACGCATCACATTGAAAGCAAGAATCGCAGAATCGCATGCGGTCTGAAATTTCGAGATTCCTCTGCGAATTGCAACTCTTTCTCGAGCACGAGGAAGCACAGGACCTCGTCGAGTATGCTCTCGTTGTTGCTCTCATAGCCTTCGGAGCCACCGCTTCGCTGCACACTCTAGGCGTCGGCCTGAACCACGTGTTTACCAGCATCAGTTCGACTCTCGCCAGCGCCTATTGAACCCTGCCAAAGCTGGACTAAGGCAGCGCTACCACCACACTCGCTCCTTCGCGGGAGAGGTACGCACACCCGGCCAGATATCAACGCGTACTCTGCCGGAAAAACGATTTCGACACACCTTGTGCGCAACGAGGAAGTCTTATGGCCACTCAATTTTTGAAACTCGTATGCGGATGGCGCAATCTGCTCGCACGGGAAGAAGGGCAGAACCTCGTCGAATATGCTTTGGTTGTCGCTCTCTTGGGCTTGGGCACCACATTGGGCGTTCGGGCGGCGGCCACGGGTATCCTTCAAGCGTTCCAATACCTGATTTCAATGCTCGGCGCCGCCACCTGATCGCATCTCTGCCAAGATAGCGACTGGCTGGCCCCGCAACAATCCGTTCGTTTCTCGTGGGAGAGATACGTAGCGCAGATCATCTGCCGTTACGTACTCTCCTTTTCATGTCAACTCGCGTTCAGGATTGCAATGATGCTCTCTTCGATCCTCATTCCGTCCCTGAACCTGCCTGAGACTTCGCCGCGGACGCTTGATCGTCCCCTCGGCGTCCCGCGCTACCGAACGGCATAGAACCGGCATGCTCCCGTCCACTCCTCCGGATTCCGGCCCTACCCTGGCCCTGATTGAAGCCAGCCTGACTGCGATTTCCGTCGCGGCGGCCTTTGCATGGCCCCGGCTCGGTTCCGCCTGCTTCGCGCGTATCGAACGCCCCTTCGCCCGCCTGGCGCGAAAACAGGGCTTGTCGATCTGCGTTGCCGGTTTTGCCGCGCTCCTGCTGCGCTTGGCCATACTTCCTGTCATCCCCATTCCCCTTCCATTTGCCGCCGATGACTTCAGCTTCCTCCTAGCCGCGAACACCTTCCTGCACGGAAGGCTCGCCAACCCGACGCCTGCCATGTGGACTCATTTCGAAACCATCCACGTCACCATGTGGCCGACTTATCAATCCATGTACTTTCCCGCGCAGGGCCTGCTTCTCGCCGCGGGCAAACTGCTCTTCGGAAACCCCTGGTTCGGTATCCTTCTCTCCAGCGCCTTGATGTGCGCAGCCATCTGCTGGATGCTGCAGGCCTGGCTGCCGCCCGCCTGGGCCCTGCTGGGAGGCTTGCTCTCGGTCCTGCACCTCGCCCTCTTTAGTTACTGGGTCAATACCTACCATGCCGCCGGCTGCATCAGCGCTCTCGGTGGAGCGCTGGTGCTGGGCGCGATGCCGCGATTGATAAAAACGGCTCGCTTTCGCTACGGCATGTCGATGGCCGTGGGCATCGTGCTGCTGGCTGGGACTCGCCCCTATGAAGGGCTGCTCCTTTGTCTCCCCGTCGCCTTCGTTCTCGGCCGTTGGATGCTCTTCGGAAAAAATCGCCCCAGCGCCGTCCTCCTGCTTCGCCGCTCCGCCGCGCCCCTGGCCCTGGTAATCGCCGCCGCGGCCTGGATGGGCTACTACGATTACCGCGCCTTCGGCAACCCCCTCACTCTGCCCTACTCCGTCGACCGCGCCCAGTACGCCATTGCGCCGTATTATGTCTGGCAGTCGCCGCGCCCTGAGCCCGCCTACCGGCACGAGGAAATGCGCCACTTCTATCACGAAGATGAGGCGGACTACTACTTCAAAATCCATAAAAGGTCCATGTTCCTCCCCCTCACCCTGGGAAAGGCAAGCGGCGGCCTGCAGTTCTTTGCCGGCACCGCGCTGCTCATCCCCATCATCATGGCGCGCCGCGTATTTCTCGATCGGCGCATCCGGCTTCTGCTCGTGTGCGTGCTGGTGCTGGCGGCCGGACTGAGCATCGAGATCTACATGCTGCCCCACTACCTGGCGCCCTTCACGGTGGCCTTTTATGCCATCGGCCTGCAAGCCATGCGCCACCTTCGCCTTTGGCGTCCGGAGGGACGCCGCGCCGGCCTGGCCATGGTGCGGTTGTCGGTAGCGCTCTGCTGCCTGATGGCCGGATTGCGGCTGTGTGCCGCGCCTCTCAATCTCTTGCCCGCCGAATGGCCGCCCTACCATTGGAACTTCCCCTGGTATGGCCCTGCTCATTACGGCACGGACCGGGCCCGGATTGAAGCCCAACTGCAACAACTCCCCGGCAAGGAACTGGTCATCGTTCGCTATACTCCCGAACATAACCCCCTCGACGAGTGGGTTTACAACGCCGCCGACATCGATGGCTCCAAAGTCGTATGGGCAAGAGAGATGGATGCCGTCGATAATTTAGAGTTGTTTCACTACTACCCGGACCGCAAAGTCTGGCTCGCGGAGCCGGACGCGCAGCCCGCTAGTGTTTCCCCATACCCCGTGCCCCAGCAGCTGACCGCTGCCTCGCACTGATGCATATGCCGGCTTCCGGCATCGAAAATGTATGTTTCAGGAGCTGAAACCATGATCAACGGAAAGCGAATTGCGGTTGTGATGCCCGCCTACAACGCCGAATTGACTTTGGAAAAGACGGTGCGCGAACTGTCCGACGTGGTCGACATCAAGATCCTTGTCGATGACTCCAGCAAGGACCGGACCGCCGCTCTCTCCCGCCGGCTCGGCGTGCTGACCTTTGTCCACGATGCCAATTACGGCTATGGCCGCAACCAGCAGACCTGCTATCGCGAGGCTCTCGCCGCGGGCGCAGACATCGTGGTCATGGTGCATCCCGATTACCAGTACACCCCCTCCCTGGTTCCCGCTATGGCCGGCATGGTCGCCAGCGGCGTCTACGACATGGTGCTGGGCTCGCGCATTCTGGGAACCGGCGCGTTGAAAGGCGGCATGCCTCTCTATAAATACATCTCCAACCGCCTCCTCACCGCATTTCAAAACCTGTTTCTGGGCGTCAAGTTGTCTGAGTACCACACCGGTTTCCGCGCCTTCTCGCGGCAGTTGCTTGAAACTCTTCCCCTGCTTGAAAATTCCGACGATTTCGTCTTCGACAACCAGATGATCGCCCAGGCCGTGATGTTCGGCTTCAATATCGGAGAGATCTCCTGCCCCACGAAATACTTTAAGGAAGCCTCTTCCATCAATTTTCGGCGCAGCGTCAAGTATGGTTTCGGCGTGCTGGGCACCACTGCCAGCTTCGTCGCGCACAAGTGGGGAATCCGCCGCGCGCCCAGGTTCGGCGCCTCGGGGAGAAAAGTTACGCAGAAGTACTATTCCCAGGCTGTGCAGGGTTCCTGAAAACCACGAATCGCGCTTGTTTGGAAGAATGGGCCGGGAGACACCCTCTCCATCGCGCCGGGAGCGAAGGTGCGTTGGAACAGGCAGCTAACTGTTTCCAGGTATAAGAATGGCCTGCTGCAGAGGGAGTGGAATGCAACCGCTTGTGGAGGGAATCGTTGCGCCGCAGGGCTCATCCGGCAGCTCTGCGGGCCCAGCGCAACAGCCGCCTTCCGCCCTCGAAGGGCTGCGCAGCGAGCTCCGTTCGCGGTGGCCTGAATGGGCCGCCATCTCCTCTTTCGCCGCGCTGGTCGCCTTTGCCATCCCCTGGCATGAGCCATGGGCAGACGAGGCCCAGGCATGGCAACTCGCGCGAACCCTTTCGCTCCCCGCTCTGTTTCAAACGTACATCCGTTATGAGGCGTCTCCTGGCCTCTGGCATTTCCTGCTCTGGGTTCTGATTCGTGCCCGCGTCAGCTACTCCGGCCTGCACTGGATTTGCGGAGCCATCGCCGTGGCTGCCGCGTCGCTGCTTGTATTCAAGTCTCCTTTTCCCCGCTACCTGAAACTGGCGCTGCCATTTACCTTCTTTCTCCTGTTTCAGTTTGCCGTGGTTGCGCGAAGCTATGTGCTCGTGCCCCTGCTCCTGTTCCTCGTCGCCTCCCGGTGGAAGAGGAGTCCCGCGGCGATGGCTCTCCTGCTCGGACTCCTCGCGAATGTCGCCCTCCATGCCTCGGTCATCTCCGCGGGACTGGCCATCGTGTATCTCATTGAACAACTCCGCACCGGAGCCCTCAAACACCCTGGCCGCCGCCGCCAACTCCTGTTCTTCTCCATCATTCTCGTCTGCTTCTACGCGTTTGCACTCTGGACCGCCTGGCCGCCAGGCGACCTCCAGACTTCAAGCTTTCGCGGGCCGTCGCGGCCACTTTTCATATTGGCCCTGGCATCTCTTTGCATGGGCGTTTGCCAGCCCCTGATCCTGGCCCTCCCATTCTGGATTGCCGTCGCCCTCTGCCTCCGCGCCCGGCACAGCCTCCTTTATCTCTTGCCGATATTGTTTTTTGCCGCCTTTTCCGGAGCCGTCTACGTCCATTTCTTTCATTCGGGAATCCTGGCGCCCCTCCTGATGTGCATTTTCTGGATTACTTGGCCGGCGCCTGGATGCGGGCACTCACGGCGCGAAGCGTTTGGCCGCGCCGCGCTCGTCTTCATGGCCGGGGTGCAGATTCTCTGGTCGGCCTATGCCCTGGGCTACGATCACTTCCGCGCGTATTCTCCAGCTCCCGCAACGGCTGAATTCCTCAGGCCTTTTGTTCGGGATGGAAACACAATCGCCGTCACCCATCTCGGCAAGATAGAAAACCAGGACTACGAGGATGTTGGGATTTTGCCCTACTTCGACCACAATATTCTTGCCAACCAGCAGGATCCATTCTGGCGGTGGGGTCCTCGGAATAAAACCGAAGCTCGCTTCGACGCACTCTTGCCGTCCCGTCCGCAAATCGTGCTTGTCGAAGCGCTTCCGGAGCCCGGTCAGCCCGTCAATCTGAACGATGCCAAAGCCGATCTGCTTTTCAAGTCCGGCTACCGGTTCACCAACCAATTCTGCGGAAGAATTCCGGCACGCCTTGATTTCTTTGGAGGACCTACCTGTTTCCTGATTTTTCAGCGCGCCGGCAGCCCGCAGGATCCGCCCGCAAACAGGGCAAGCCAGGCTTCCGCGCCCAACTGACCGGCCTGACGCGCGAGAAGGGAAAAAGGAGCCGATTACTTCCCGGCATCTGGCTACGCAATTCGGGCGCCGGCTGAGCGGCGATTTCAAATAGCATTGAAGCGGGACGGGTGAATGAACGCGACAGCAGTTCAACAAGAGCAGCCGATTGAAGTCCGCGCCTGGCAACACGGCGCAGCCTTTCTGTTCGCCTGCGCCATCCTGTTCGCGCGCCGCCCAGACGCCATCCTCAACGCTCAATTCCGCGCCGAGGATGGGCGCGTCTGGTTTGCCGATGCCTACAATCTCGGTTGGTGGCCCGCGCTGTTTCAAGCTCATACCGGCTACTTCCAGACCTTGCCGCGTCTCGGGGCTTCCCTGGCGCTGCTCGTTCCGCTTGCCCTCGCCCCTCTGGTGCTCAATCTCATCGCCATCGCCGTGCAGGCTCTCCCCGTCAACCTGCTGCTCTCCTCACGCTCCCACGCCTGGGGCAATCTCCGCTTCCGCGCACTCCTTGCGGGCTTATACCTGGCTCTGCCGAACTGCGCGGAACTAAGTTGCGGCATTACCGAATCGCAATGGCTGCTGGCGTTTTGCGCTTTCCTCCTTCTGGTCGCGTCCACGCCGCGGAGCCTCGCGGGCCGGCTGTTCGATGTCTTCATTCTGATCCTCTGCGGACTCACCGGACCATTCTGCATCGCGCTCTTTCCCTTTGCGCTCTTCCTTGCATTCAGGCAGCGCGATCGCTGGCGTTGGGTGCCGGCCGCCGTGCTTGCGGCCCTCTGTCTTGTTCAAGCCTGGGCACTGCTGATCGTGGACCCCGCCGGCCGCACCCATGCTCCCTTGGGCGCGAGCCCTGTATTGTTCACGCGCATACTTGCCGGCCAGGTCTACTGCGCGGCCCTGCTCGGCGCCAACAAACTTGCACTGCTCCCTGGCCTGCCGGTGTTCATTTTTCTCGTGTGCTTAGCCCTTGCCGGAACCGCCATTGTCGCATTCTGTTGTCTCAAGTCACCCTTGCAGTTAAGGCTCTTCGTTCTTTTCTCCACCGCCCTGTTTGCGCTGGCCCTCATTTCTCCCACAGGCTTCGTACCCGCCGGAACCACTTACTGGGAGAATCTGGCCGCCGCGCCCGGCGTCCGCTACTGGTTTTTTCCCACGCTTGCCTTCGCGTGGTCGCTCCTTTGGTGTCTTCTCTGCCGGACTGTCCTTCTCAAGGTCGTAGCGGCCTACCTTTTATTCTTTATGTGCATAGGAATCGTTCGCGATTTCAGGCATCCCGCCTTCCAGGACCTGCATTTCGCTGAAAATGCAAAGCGCTTTGAGGCGGCGCCTGCGGGAACCACTGTTACCATCCTGCTGAACCCGGGAGGCTGGAACATGCAGCTAGTCAAACATCCGCCGGGATAGGTAGTCCGTCTGCCTCCGCGAGTTGGGATCGGAACTCTCACCCTTCGCGTTCGACTTGCTTGGTCGCGGATTTCCGGTCAACACCAATGGAGCAGTGGCCAGGCCCGGCTACAAGATCGGAGCTGTTCAATGAAGCGGATCGCTACCCTGGACGGCTGGCGCGGTATCGCCATCGCGCTGGTTCTGTTCGACCACGTCCAGCACGCGCTGCTGTATCGCTACATGCGCCCCTGGACGCAGACTGGCACCCATGGAGTGACAATCTTTTTCGTGCTCAGCGGATTCCTGATCACGTCGAACTTGCTCAAAGGCCCCGGCGATCTGAAGCGCTTCTATATACGCCGCTTTTTTCGCCTCATGCCGGCGGCCTGGACTTATCTGGCCGTGTTACTTTTCATTGACTCGCTCACCCACATCCATGCCACCTCTCTTGCCGAGGTCCTGGCTTGTGTGCTGTTCTACCGGAACTTCTTCATAGCGTCGGCCCCATCGCTCGCCGGTCACTTTTGGTCTCTGTCGATTGAAGAGCAGTTTTACATGTTCTGGCCCTGCATTCTGCTCTTCGCCGGCGCACGGCGCTGCCGTTGGATCGCGGCTGCCGGAGCTGTCGCCTGCGCCGCCGTCCGGTGGATCTTCTGGGCACACTACAACCACGATGCCATCGACTTGCAAACCCAGGTGCGCGCTGACGCACTGCTGGTTGGATGCTTGTTGGCCCTGCTGTTCTCTGAAACCCGCATCCGCGCCGCGGCCGCACGCTGGTCGAAGTTCTGGACGCTGCCCGCGCTCGCCGCGTTACTCTGCGGCATGGCATTCTTCCACCGCATTCCGCCTCTCTTTGAATGCGTGGCCATTGCCGCGCTGATCGCAGCCTCTGTGCTGCATCCGCACTCGATCTTCTCGCGGCCGTTGGCCTTCGCGCCGCTCGCGTGGCTGGGCACAGTTTCCTACAGCTTCTATCTCTGGCAGGAACTTTTCATGCCCTTCCGGAGCCTCTGGGCCCTGTGCCTTGCCATGCCTCTCGTTGCGCTATGCAGTTATTACCTCATCGAGGGCCCGTCCACGCGCTTTGGACACCGTCTCACCAGTGCGCCGGCTCCAGGCATTTCCGGCAATGCAGGCCCGCCCGAACTCACGAAGCAAACTGAAGCAGCCGCCCCGGCAAACAACTCGTGACGGACCCTGCCGATGTGTCCCCGTGATGTGTCTCCGTGTCCACTGCCCGAACAACCAGCCTCTGGCTCGCCGCCCATCAACCTTCCAACTCGCCCGTATAGAGGATGGCGGCAAAGATCGGCATGCGGCTGACTTCCTTTCAATGACGGCCTCAGGATGCGGGAACTTCGATCCAGGAGGCATCACCTTTTCAGCTCGAATGCGTCAGAATTGTACCGTTCGGCGGTGTTTGAAGACCAACCAGGCAATTCCTCACGATAGAGTGAATGAATCGGGAAACGGAGCACACCAGTGGGCGATCTCTGGAACGATGTCAAACACGCGCTTCACATGTTCATCAAAAACCCCGGCTTCACCATCGCCGCCGTCGCCGCCCTGGCGCTGGGTATCGGAGCCAACACCGCCATCTTCACCGTGGTCAACGCCGTTCTGCTCAAGCCGCTCTCCTATCCCGACGCCGATCGCATTCTACAGTTCCTCAACAGCTATCCCGATGGCAACGATAATGCTGCGTCCATCACAAAATTCCACAACTGGCAGCAGCAGACGAATGTCTTCAAGGAGGTTGCCGCGTACGACTTCGCCGGTCCCGGCTTCAACATCACCGGCGACCGGCCGGAGCAGGTCCACGGCATCCACGTGACGGAAGGATACTTCCGCCTCTTCGGCGCTCCGGTCATGCTCGGCCGTACCTTCACGCCGCAGGAGGATTCGCCCAACGGCGGCAAGGTGGTGGTGCTCAGCTACGGCTTGTGGCAGCGTAAATTCGGCGGCAATCCAAAAGTGATTGGCCAATCCCTCTCGCTGGGCAACGAACCCTACACCATCATCGGCGTCCTCGGAAAGCAATTCCAATCCGATCCCGAAGCCGACATCTGGCTGCCCTTCCAGTTCGAACCCAACAGCAACAACCAGGGCCACTATTTCCATGCCGCGGGAATGCTCAAGCCCGGCATCACGCTGGCCCAGGCCAACGCACAGATGAAGCTCGCGGCCGGTCAGTTCCATCGCGCCTGGCCCGAGGCAAATCCCCAGCAGAGTTTCGCCGTCGAGCCCTTGCGCGACTCCATCGTGAGCGATGTGCGCAAGTCGCTGCTGGTCCTGATGGGCGCCGTCGGCTTCGTCCTGCTCATCGCCTGCGCCAATGTCGCCAATCTGCTGCTGGTCCGCGCCACCGGACGCAAGCGCGAATTCGCCATTCGCTCCGCACTCGGGGCCGGTCGCGCGCGCATCATCCGCCAGTTGCTCACTGAAAGCGTCCTGCTCTCCGTCACCGGCGGCATTCTTGGGCTGATCCTTGGTTTCATCGGAGTCCGCGCCCTGCTGGCCGTCAGCCCCGCCGGCCTTCCCCGCATCGGCGAGGACGGAGCCGCCATCGGCATCGATTGGCGCGTGCTCGGCTTCACGCTTGCCGTCTCGCTCTTTACCGGCATTCTCTTCGGACTCTTTCCCGCATTCAGCGCCTCGCGCTCCGACCTGAACTCCTCGTTGAAGGAGAGCAGCAACCGCTCCGGCACCGGATTCCGCCAGAGCAAAGCCCGTTCGCTGCTGGTCATCAGCGAAGTTTCCCTCGCCCTGGTGCTGCTGGTCGGCTCCGCGCTCCTCATCCGCACCTTTCTCGCCCTGCATGGCGTCCATCCCGGTTTCGATTCCCACAACGTGCTCACTCTGGAGATGTCGCTTACCGGCGACCGTTTTCAGAAGACCGCCGGCGTGGCCGAGCTCTCACGCGACGGCCGCGAGCGGCTCAATGCCATACCCGGCGTTGAAGACTCAGCCTTCACCTGCTGCCTGCCCATCCAGGGCCAGTTTGGTCTGGACTTCACCGTCGTCGGACGGCCGGTCGATCCCGCCAAGGGCGAACCCGGCGCCGGTTGGATGAGCGCTTCGCCGGACTACTACAAACTCTTCAGGATTCCCCTTCTGCGTGGACGCGAATTCACTGACCACGATACGGCCGCGGCGCCCCGCGTGGTGCTTATCAATGAAACATTGGCGAAACAGTTCTTCCCCAATCAGAATCCCGTGGGCCAGCAGATCATCATCGGCCATGGCGTCGGTCCGGAGTTCGAAGAGCCGGCGCGCCAGATCGTCGGCGTGGTCGGCGACACGCACGAAGGAGGCCTCGGCCGCGACCCCGGCCCCATGATGATTGTTCCCGACGCGCAGGTCACCGACGGCATGACCGCGCTCAATGCGCGCATCGTGCCACTCAGGTGGGTGGTGCGCACCCATGGCGACCCGCATCGGTTCATCGCCGCCATCACTGAGCAACTGCGCGTCGCCAGCAGAGGCTTTCCGGTGGCGCGCGTGCGAACCATGGATGAGATCGTCGCACGCTCCACCGCCCGCGAAAGCTTCAACATGCTGCTGCTCACCATCTTCGGCGCCGTGGCGCTGGTGCTGGCCGCCATCGGCATCTACGGCCTCATGGCCTACTCCGTCCAGCAGCGCACCCAGGAGATAGGCATCCGCATGGCTCTCGGCGCTGACCGTTCCACCATCCGCAACCTCGTTGTCTGGCACGGCATGAGGCTCACCATCGCCGGAGTAGTCCTGGGCATCGCCGCATCGTTCGGCCTCACGCGTCTCATCGCCAGCTTCCTCTTCGGCGTCAAATCCTGGGACCCCACCGTCTTCATCACCGTCCCGTTGATCCTCGCCGCCGTTGCCCTGTTTGCCGTCTGGCTCCCCGCAACCCGCGCAGCCAGGCTGGACCCCATGCAGGCCCTCCGCGTCGAGTAGCAAGTGTCCCGGCCACTATCCAAATCCCCGGCGTGCCCACCCCCACGCCGCTCCGGTAAACTGCCAATAGAGTGAGCATTGGCGCAATGAGACCTGAGCGTAGCTCGGCATGGCCCGCGCTGGCCGCATGGCTGGCAATGGGCCTGGCCCTCACCGGCTGCGGCACGCCGGGCGCGCCTATGCCGCCCTCGCTCAAGCTGCCTGACCCGGTGACGGATCTCTCTGCTTCCCGCACCGGCAACCAGGTCTCGCTCACCTGGACCATGCCCAAAAAGAACACCGACAAGCTGCTGCTCAAGGGCAATCTCCCGGTGCAAATCTGCCGCAAGGAAGGCTCGGGACCCCGCGCATCGGTGGACGCCGCCCTGCTGCTCGCTCCCGATGCCCACGGCGCCTTCACTGAGACGCTTCCTCTCGCGCTGGCCGCCGGGCCGCCCCGTTCCCTCACCTATTTCATCGAGCTGAAGAATCGCCATGGACGCTCGGCGGGCCTCTCGAATCCTGCCGTCGTGCTGGCCGGCGAGGCGCCCGCTCCCGTAGCCGGCCTCTCTGCCCAGGTGCGCAAGGAAGGCGTAGTCCTCCGCTGGACTCCCGGCCCGGAAGCATCGCAACCATCGTCCCCCACCGTCATCCGCCTCCATCGCAAGCTGCTCACGCCCCGGCCCAAAGCCGAATCCGCCCAGCCCCTATCCCAGCAAAGCATTCTTGCCCCGCCGCCGGAGCCACTCGAACAAAGCCTGCTGGTGGACTCCGGCCTCCAATCCGGCCGAGTTCCGGATCGAGCTCTGGACAAGGAAATCCGCTTCGGCCAGACCTATGAGTATCGCGCCCAGCGCGTCGCCCGCGTCACCGTCGGCGCCCAGACGCTGGAGCTGGCCGGCCCGCTCTCCGATCCGGTGCGCGTCCAGGCTCTGGATGTCTTTCCGCCCGCCGTCCCCGCCGGACTGGCCGCCGTAGCCACCGCAGCCGGCGTCGCCACGGAGCCGTCGATCGATCTGAGCTGGCAACCCGTCACCGACGCCGATCTGGCCGGCTATCTTGTCTATCGCCGCCAAGGCGACGCGGCAAATGGAGCATGGCAGCGCATCTCGCCCCCGCAGCCGCTCATCGGCCCAGCCTTCCACGACGCCCACGTCCAGCCCGGCCACACCTACCGCTACGCCGTCAGCGCCATCGACCAGCTCGGCCATGAAAGCTCCCGCTCTCCCGAGGCCGAAGAGACAGTGCCCAACCCATAGTCCCCCGCAGCGCGAGGAGGAGTTCGCCCATGAAATACTGCCGTTTTCTCTTCGAAAACAAGACCCACTACGGCGCCGTCGAAGATCGCGCCGGCGAGCCGTGGATCGTCGATCTGACCCGCGCCCCGGAAGAGGACCTGGCCTTCCGTCTGGAGCATGGCCGGGCCACTTCGTGGAGCTTCGACTTCGAACCCATGCCGCTCACCGCCGCCGACCTGCTGCCCCCGGTCACGCCCTCCAAAATCGTCTGCGTGGGCCGCAACTATCGCGATCATGTCAAGGAACTGGGCAACGAGATTCCCACCGAGCCGCTGCTTTTCTTCAAGCCGCCCTCATCGCTGCTCAAGCCCGGCGGCGTAATTCGCATTCGAACCGCCTCAACCCGCGTGGACTTCGAGGGCGAGCTGGCTCTGGTCATCGGCCAACGCGCCCGCAAGCTCAGTCCCCTTGCCGGCTGGCGCGCCTTCGTCCGCGGTTACACTCTCGCCAACGACGTAACCGCCCGCGACCTGCAAAAAAAAGACGGCCAGTGGACCCGCGCCAAGGGCTTTGACACCTTTTGCCCCGTCGGCCCCATCGTCAGCGACGAACTGGACCCCGAAGCCGGCCTCACCATCGAAACCCGCATCAACAATGAGGTCCGCCAGCACGCCTCGACCCTCGACTTCATCTTTCCCATTCCCGCGCTGCTCGCCTACATCACCGCCGCCCTCACCCTCGAACCCGGCGACCTGGTTCTCACCGGAACCCCTGCCGGCGTTGGCCCGCTGGCCGCCGGCGACCGCGTCGAAGTGTCCATCCCCGGCCTCGGCGTCCTCGCCAACACCGTCGCACCGGACGCCGATTAACCTCCAACCGCCCTGCGTGCAACCTTGACCGCCCGGATGAATCTAAATAGCAGTACACTGGTGCCGAACGCGCTCCAGCCCTTAGCGCCCTTCCCCAGGAGGAATCATGCCGCAGAATCTGCTCGAACAGTTGCGCAGTTACACCGTGGTCGTCGCCGACACCGGCGACATCGAAGCCATGGAGAAGTTTCGTCCCCAGGACGCCACCACCAACCCTTCGCTCATCACCACCGCCGCCCAGTTGCCGCAGTATCAGCCCATCGTCGACGGCGTCCTCCTTGACGCCCGCAAGGAGCTCGGCGACAGCGCCACCGATCCGGACGTCGCCAAGCTCGCCTTTCAGCGCCTGGCCATCGCCTTCGGCCGGAAGATCCTGGCCATCGTTCCCGGCCGCGTCTCCACTGAAGTCGATGCCCGCCTCTCCTACGACACCTGCGCCACCATTACCCAGGCGCGCAGCATTATTGCCCAGTACGACCATGCCGGCATCGGCCGCGACCACGTGCTCATCAAGATCGCCTCCACATGGGAAGGCATCCGCGCCGCCGAAGTCCTCGAAAATGAAGGCATTCACTGCAACCTCACCCTCCTCTTCGGTCTCCACCAGGCCGTCGCCGCGGCCGAGGCCGGCGTCACCCTGGTCTCGCCCTTCGTCGGCCGCATCCTCGACTGGTACAAGAAAGACACCGGCAAGGATTACCACGGCGCCGAAGACCCCGGCGTCCAGTCCGTCACCAATGTCTACAACTACTTCAAGAAGTTCGACTACAAGACTGTGGTCATGGGCGCCAGCTTCCGCAACATCGGCGAGATCCGTGAGCTGGCCGGCTGCGACCTGCTCACCATCTCCCCGCAACTGCTGGCCGAGCTCGAAGCCACCCAGGACGACCTGCCCCGCAAGCTCTCGCCCGACGCCGCCAAGGCCCTGCCAATCGAAAGAATTGTCGTGGACAAGCAAACCTACGACCGCATGCACGCCGCCGACCGCATGGCCACCGACAAGCTCAAGGAAGGCATTGAAGGCTTCTCGGCCGCGCTCGTCAAACTCGAATCCCTGCTCGCCAGGCGCCTTGCCGAGCTTGAGTCCCGCACCCCCGCAACCGTCTGATCGCCGCGCACCGATCGGCGCGAGGGGCAGCCTACCGCGGCTGCCTTTCGTGTTTCACGCCGCTACCTTTCCCGTTTCAGGCCCCAGCCTCGTTCGCAATCGAGATGCCACTCTGCCAAGAAATTCGCCCTCCCCTGCTCAAAATTTACAACTATTCCGATAAGGTATTGGTCAAAGCACGATAACCAGGCAGTGGCTGGAGTCCCCGGCTCCTCGCAAGCGAGCAACCGGCCAATGCCCAAGGCAAGCCGGCAGCGCGTGCGCATGGCGGCGGGAGGTGTATATGCAGGCCCAGGCTCATCCACTCGAACCCTTCTTCCAACAGGCGGTCCGTAACAGTTACGAGGGCAAGCTGGGACTGCACGATCCCGGCGTGACCGCCTACGTCGCCCGTCTGCTCTGCGAGTTCTCTGAGGCCGACAACCTCTACAAGGTGCGCGACGAAGCAGGCCGCCCCATCGAAGAGCTGACTGAAATGATCAACGCCGCCGACCCCGTCCACGGCACGGCGCCTTCCTTCGATGCCGAGCGCGCCCGGCGCAAGCACATCGGCGACTACGCCCTCTTCGTCGCCGGCATGTATCCCGAGGCCATGGGTTCCAACCGCCGCCGCCGCCGCCACCAGCCCAGTCTCGACGAACTTATTCACGCCGGCAAGGAGAGTTACTTCATCGTCAGCCAGTTCAATCTTTTCGAGTATGAGCAGGAAGCCCCGCTCTTTGCGCGCCTTTCCGACCGTTTCGAGCGCTGCATCCTCGGCCTCACCCTGGTCCGCGAAGAAATAGGGCCCCGCAAGCCCCTGATGCTGCCGCCGCAGGTGAACTGAGGAACTTCTGAACAGGGCCAAGGCCTTCCGCTTCGAAGGGTCGGGGCCCTCCCGCCCGCGGATGAACTTCTCGCTTTGAAAGGGCGCAGCTTTGCAGGCAATGGGGAAGCGCTCGTTTTGTGTCAGGGCGCGGCTTCAGTCGTGCCGAAGTTAGTTGCGAAATGAATGCCGGCTAAGGCGTCGCAGGGTTCGCCGGACAGGCACCGTAGTCCTTTGACAGCTGCTCCACAAGAAACTGCTGGGTCGGGCCGGCCGTTTTCTTTACCCTTTTTCCGGAAACCCGAATGCGTTCCCCCGGTTTGATCGCGGTTACTGCGCCCACAAGTGTGTACGTCTGCTGATCGCCCTTGTTCTGCAGTTCAAGGCCGTTTGCCCCGGAGACCGCGCACCCGGTCAGGCTGTGGTTATGGTGAACGGCGTAGTAGATGCCGATCCCGATTCCCGCGCCTATGGCGGCGATGGCAACGACGATCCAGGCCGCATCGGATTTGGTAACACCGCCGATGGGGGTGCCCGACTGGGCGCTTGCCGGAGTGGTTGCGGTCACAGCCATGGCGCAAGCAATCACCGTGGCAAGGATCTGGTTTCGCCCCTCTGTCATAACAAACCTCAATTCAATTCAGGTATTTCCGTTGCAGGTCGAAAACGGTGGCGTACCGGTCTTGCGATGGTGCGGTCCGGACCGTCGATGCGACGGCTCCGGCAGGCTGCGTGCCCGCTGCTTCTGAATTAGTAATAGAGAATCGAAATGAAATAATGATTGGAACCCTGCTAAATTCTTACTATCCCAAATCCATTTTTTGCAAGATAATTCTCCTTCAATGATGCCGGGTGCCCGGTGTCCCAGGTCCCGTTTTTGGGACCTGGGAGAACTGTCCGCTAACCACTGTTCACTGTTCACTGTTCACTGTCTTTTACTCCGACCACACCGCCAGCACATTCCCCACCCCATCGGAGAAGTGGAACCGCCGCCCGCCCGGAAACGCGAACGTCGGCACCACAATGCTGCCGCCCGCCGCCACGACCGCCGCCTCCGTTGCCTTCAGGTCCGCGGAGTAGAGCACAATCAGCGCCGCAAACTTGCCCGGCCCCTCATGCGCCTCGCCCTTCGCGAACCCGCCGTCGATGCCCGCGCTGGCCGCGGTGAAGCTCACGTAATCCGGCCCATAGTCCACAAAGCTCCACCCGAAGACCGTCGCGTAGAACTGCTTCGTCCGCTCGATGTCGGTCGATGCGAACTCGATGTAGTTGATGTGATGGTGATGCGTGGGATGACCCATGATTTCTCTCCTTTGCTTTGAAATGAGTGGAATCGAGGAAAAGGCGGCGCGGATTCTTGGGCGCGCAGGCACACCCTTCCCAGGCGTGCTTCTGATTGCGCCCCCATCCACATTCCCTCAGAAGCCGGAGAGTGCAGGTAGAGCCCGCTGATTTTCGTTCCAGCGCGCGGACTGCCGAGGTACGGCGGAAGAATAGCACAAATGAACCGGAATCACCACCCGATTCCGCCTTCTATTCCGCGTCCCTCGACGGATTTCTTTCTTTCGCGAATCCCAACAGTTGTTCCGCGGCAGGTTTCAAAATCACTGGGAGAGATAGGCCCAAATAAATCGCGTCAATCGGTGTGAGAGGATTTGCGGGTAGACTCAGGTCTCGTGCCAGCGAAACCACTCCCCCAAGTAACGTCAAACCTGAGAACTGTAACCAATATGCGACATCAAAGGTAATCCTATGACGTTCAGGCGCCAACGAAGCCAAGAGCCAGCGGGCAATGTTGACCGCCAGTCCCCCGAACATGCCGAACAAGAAAATAGCGATCACACGCGCATTCATCCTCTACGCGATCTTTCCAGCAATTGCGCCCAACACCCGCCACCCTAACGGCCGCATTTTTTGGTAATGCCTACGCGTTGTGTACAGAGTCTGACCTTTGTCGGAATACGAAGCCACTATAGCGTCTATTTCGTCGTCCCACTGGACAGCGTTCTCCACGGTCAGCCTGGGCAGTCCGGTATCCCGAACAATTCCGTCGATGGTCCGCCAGACATAGCGGTCATCCTCAAGTGCTCTAATGACCTTTCGCCGGTCTTCCGAACTGAGAATCGAAGAATCCAATGGCGCCATGATGCCCTCCACGTTACATAGTAAGAGTGTACCGCCATTCGATATTCCGCGGCAAACATTCCCTACAGTATGTACCGGCTCAAATCCTGATCCTTCACGGTCGACGCCACCATCTGCCTCACATACTCGGCGTCGATCAGAAACACCTTCTCCGGACCCGAAGCCGTCATGCGTTCCTCGTAAGGCAGCGGCGTGGAAGACTCGCGCTTGATCGCCTCCTTCAGCACCGCGGCAGCCTCATCGTCCGGCGCTCGCCGCGCCACGTCCGGCGCCAGGAAGCTCACATCTTCAAGCACCCGCTCCATGATCGTGTGCAGCCTGCGCGCCCCGATGTTTTCCGTCTGTTCGTTCACCTTGAACGCAAACTCCGCCATCTCCCTCAGCGCCTCGGGCGCAAACTCCAGCCTAACTCCCTCGGTCTCCAGCAGCGCCGCGTATTGCTTGGTCAGCGAAGCCTTGGGCTCGGTCAGAATGCGCAGAAAGTCGTCCACGGTCAGCGAATGTAACTCCACCCGGATGGGAAACCGCCCCTGTAACTCCGGAATAAGATCGCTGGGTTTGGAAACATGAAACGCGCCCGCGGCGATGAACAGAATATGGTCGGTGCGCACCATCCCGTAGCGCGTGTTCACCGTCGTTCCTTCCACAATCGGCAGAATGTCCCGCTGCACCCCCTCGCGCGAAACGTCCGGCCCGTGCCCGCCCTCGCGCCCCGCAATCTTGTCGATCTCATCCAGAAAAATTATCCCGCTAGACTCCACCCGCTCCGTGGCCAGGCGGTTCACCTGGTCCATGTCGATCAGCCGGCCCTCTTCTTCCTGCACCAGGTAGTCGAACGCGTCGCTCACCTTCATCTTCCGCTTCTTCGAGCTCCCGCCGAAGATGTTCGGCAGCATATCCTTGAGGCTCATCTCCATGTCCTCAAGGTTCTGGTTGCTGATGATCCCGAACTGCGGCGTGCCGCGATCGCGCACGTCCAACTCCACCTGGCGCTCGTCCAGCTTGCCCTCGCGGAACTGCTGCCGCAGCTTCTCCCGCGACCGCTGATAGCTGTCGGAGCCGGGCAGAGTGAGCTGGCCCTCCTGGGCCGGCGGCGTGGACGGCGGAGGCGGCAGCAGTACGTCCAGCAGCCGCTCCTCGGCGTTCATCTCCGCCTTGTCTTCCACCTCTTCAAGCCGCTCCTCCCTCACCATGTCGATGGCGATCTCCACCAGGTCGCGGATCATCGACTCCACGTCGCGCCCCACATAGCCCACCTCGGTAAACTTCGAGGCCTCCACCTTCAAAAACGGCGAGCCGGTCAGCTTGGCCAGCCGCCGCGCAATCTCCGTCTTGCCCACCCCCGTCGGCCCGATCATGATGATGTTCTTGGGCATGATGTCGTCGGCCATGTCCGGCGGCAGCTTTTGCCGCCGCTGCCGGTTGCGCAGCGCAATGGCCACCGCGCGCTTGGCGGCCTTCTGGCCCACCACGTGCTTGTCGAGCTCGGTCACAATCTCGCGCGGCGTAAGCTCGTCCAGCGAGAGATCCTGTTCTTCAGCGGATGCAGGCAGATAAATGGCCATAAATAAACAGGGCAGCTGAACTTTGCGCTACCCCTTCAACTCCTCAATCGTAATGCGGTCGTTGGTATAAATGCAGATCTCCCCGGCAATCTTCATCGCCTTTTCGGCAATCTCGCGCGCCCCCAGGTCGGTGTTTTCCATCAGCGCGCGCGCCGCCGCCGTTGCATAGCTGCCCCCCGAACCGATCGCCGCCAGCGGCTCGTCCGGATCGATCACATCTCCCGACCCGGAAATCAGAAACGTCTGCCCCCTATCGGCCACCAGCAGCAGGGCCTCCAGGTTGCGCAGCATCTTGTCCGTGCGCCAGTCCTTGGCCAGCTCCACAGCCGACCGGTTCAGGTTCCCCGCGTACTGCTCCAGTTTGGTCTCGAAGCGCGAAAACAGGCTGAAGGCGTCCGCCGTCGAGCCGGCAAATCCCGCCAGAATCTTGTCCTGGTAAAGCCGCCGGATCTTCTTCGCCGAGTGCTTCAGCACATGATCGCCCAGCGTCACCTGCCCGTCGGCGGCCATCACCACCTCGCCGTTGCGCCGCACGCAGATCACCGTGGTCGATCGAATCCGCTTCCGTATCCGGGAATGTTGTGCGACTGCGGAACTACTGTCCAATGCCAAGAAAAAACCTCCGCAAATCCAGCCTCCGGCAGGCCGGAACTCATTCAAGATGTAATCACGAGTATATCGCAGCAAGAAACCCCGCCGCAGCCGCGCCCACCATGCGGACCGCGCGGATTCCCGCTGCTGTATCCTCTACTTGGGATCCCCTGGGGTGGTGTCCCGCCTCCAATGACCTTCCTCCGCGCCAATTTATGGGAGATCGCCTCCGGCTTGCTGGCCCTGGCCGCCATCACTGCGCTTGCCCTTTGGCTCATCTTTCGCAAGCGTCCCACGGCCGGGGAGTTGGAGCGCGCTCGCCGCCAGTTCCTGGTGCAATTCGGGCGTCTCGTTGACGGCATGTTGCTCGACATTCACGAAGTCGACGCCCCACCCCCATCCAAAGACGCGCCCAGCCGCACCCTCACCATGCTGCTCTTCAGCTATCGCATAGGCGGCGTGGACTATCAGTGCACCCAGGACATTACCGACCTGCGCGGCGTGGTCGATGCCGCCTTGGTGCGCGCCGGCTTCCCCTGCACCGTCCGCTACCAGCCCGGCAATCCCCAGAACAGCATCGTCGTGGCCGAGGAGTGGACCGGCCTGCGCGCCGGCCTTCCCGTGCTCCCCGCCTACGACAACCCCGAACCCCAGGACATCAGCCACCTCCGCTCTGGCCGCGGCTGATCCCGCTTTCTCAAGGTCGCGCCGTATCTTATAATGGCTTCGCTCTGAAAGAGGGACAAATGAACGTATCCTGTGGGCGTACACGTAGCTGCTGCAGGTTCGAGCGGTGTCTCTTCGTTTTCCTCCTCGCAATTTTTGTTGGGTCGCTGTCAGCCGAGACACTCCCAAAACCAGGAACACCAGCTCCTCCGTTGCAATTCACGCAACTGCTGCAAGCGCCTCCGGGAGCAAAGGCGGATTGGCATAGCCTGCGCGGAAAGGTGGTGGTGCTGGAGTTCTGGGCGACGTGGTGCGAAGGATGTGTGGCCGAACTTCCCGATCTCAATAAGCTTGCGGCCACGCTCGATCCAGCCAAGTTCCAGTTCATCTCCGTAGACGATGAAGACCCGAAGGTCGTCCAGACGTTCCTAGCCAAGAGGAAGATGGCCGGCTGGGCGGGCGTCGATACTACGGGCGGGGTCTTTAAGCGGTTCGGCGTAGGTGCGAGGCCCGCCACAATCATTGTGGATAGAAAAGGCCGGATCGTCGCTGTTACTGACCCGCAGCATCTCACGACTGCCGATTTACAAGCCGTGGCGGATGGCAAGTACGTCAAGTTTGAGCCGGTGATGGATATGGATACAGTGAGGAAACAGGCATCGCCTGCGCCTGACGCCGAACCTCTCTTTGAGCTTTCCCTGATCAAGGCGCCGCCAGATGCTCAGAACGGGATGTCCGCCGGCACAGGCCGGATGAATATCTATGGATCGAATGCGGAGGCGCTTATCTCCTTTGCTTACTGGAACCTGCCTGAGGACAGATTTCTCCCGACAAGCGTTTTGCCCGAAGGACTCTACAATCTGCACGCGGCTTGGTCCACTGGCGAGGATAACGACAATCTTATTGCGCCATTCCTTCAGACGGCCATTACCTACGGTTTGAATCTGCGGGTCGAGTCAAAGACCGTTACCAAGAAGGCCTACGTGCTGAAAGCGACAGAGACAGCCCATAAACTGATGACGCTAACAGCGTCAACGGGCGGAAGCATGTCCGGATATTGGAAGGGAAAGCTCAGACTCGTCAACGGATCCATGGACGCTCTGGCCTCTTCGCTAGAAGATGGGCTTGAAGTTCCTGTGGTCAACGAGACCGGCATCGACGGCAAGTTCGATGTGGAGCTGGAGTTTCCGGCAAAGGACGGCGATGCCGCCAAAGCCGCGCTCAAGACGCTCGGTTTGGAACTGATCCAGGAAGACAGGCCAATCCAGATGCTCGAAGTGAGCCCGCGGGAAGACTCCAGCAAGGCCGCAGAAGCCAAGCCGCAACCAGCGCCCAAGCCCTGAAAACCTGCTGATAAAGGGGCCGCCAAGCTCACTTGGCAACCTATACCCACCCCCGGTATACTTCCGCTTATGCATCTCCACGCCGCGCCCTCCTCGTCCGGCGCCAACAGAACAAAATCCGTCTTGCGCTTCTCGCTGGTGGCCACGCTTGCCTATGTCGCGGTCACCTTCGTAGCCGGCCTCCGCGCCCATTCGCTCGCGCTCCTCTCCGAAGCCGGCCACAATATGTCCGACTTCCTTGCCCTGCTGCTCAGCTTTGTCGCCGTCTACTTCCAGACGCGCCCTGTCAGCGACTCCAAGACCTTCGGCTACCAGCGCGCCGGCGTGCTCGCCGCCTTCGTCAACGCGGCCACGCTCATCGTCATCTCCCTCTGGATCGCCGTCGAAGCCGTCCACCGCCTCTCCGCGCCGGTCGCGGTCCAGCCCCGCCTGATGATGATCGTGGCCGCCGCCGGCGTGGTCATGAACGGCGTCATCGCCGCCCTCCTGTGGGGTGTGGCCCGCGACGTCAACTTGCGCTCGGCCTTCCTCCACATGGCCGGCGACACGCTCTCCACCGCCGCCGTCATCGCCGGCGGCGCAGGCATCCTCCTCACCGGCCGCAACTGGATCGACCCCGTCCTCTCGCTGTTCATCGCCGCCTTCATTTTCTGGTCCAGCTTCGGCATCGTCCGCGAAACCCTCAACATCCTCCTCGAAGGCACCCCCCGCGGCGTGTCGCTCCCTGCCATCCGCGCCGGCATGGAGGCCGTCGAGGGCGTGGTCAACGTCCACGACCTCCACATCTGGAGCCTCGGCTCCCAGTCCCGCGCCCTCGCCTGCCACGTCACCATCGCCGACATTCCCCCCTCTGAGAGCGCCTGCATTCTCGTCAAGCTCAACCACGTCCTCAATCACCACTTCCACATCAGCCACACCACCATCCAGTTCGAGTACCTGGGCTGCGAAGAGCTCGAAGGCTGCGTCGTTCCCATTGAAGAACTGGCCAGCGCCCACGAACACGGCCGCCACGGCCACGCGCACTGATCCCGCCCCAGGAGGTCTCCTTCTTGCCCCGTCTCCGTCTCGCACTCGCCGTTCTCTGCCTCGCCCTGCTTCCCTCAGCTCCCGCTCTTGCCCGGCCCCTGCCGCAAGCCCAGGCAGTCCCGGAAACCCCGGCCGCCGCTCCCTCCGCCGCCCAGCTTGAAGCCCTCACCGGCGAGTACACCGACCCCGTCGAGCCCGATACGCCGTTCAGTTTCTACGTTGAAAACGGCAAACTCATCGCCGAATCGGAGCGCTACGTTCCCACCGAGCTCAAGCCCGTCTCCGCCCTCCAGTTCGGCGTCCCCGATTCGAAGATCACCCTCACATTCACCCTCGATGCCACTGGCCGCGGCGTCACACTTGCCGTCTCCCCTGACCCCGAAGGCTCCGTCTACCACCGCACCGGGCCGCCCGTTCATCACCTCTTCCACGACTACCAGCGCTCCGAGGTCATGATCCCCATGCGCGACGGCGTCAAGCTCCACGCCGTCATCCTCAAGCCCGCCGACATCGCCGCCCCGCTCCCGTTCCTCATCCAGCGCACCCCCTACGGAGCGGACGGCGTCAATCGCGCGTCGTTCTTCAGCAGCCGTCCCGAGCTGGCCCGCGACGGCTACATCTACGTCTCCCAAGACATTCGCGGCCGCTACAAGAGCGAGGGCGAGTTCGTGATGAGCCGACCCCTCGCCGACCATCGCGACCCTAAAGCCGTCGACGAAAGCACCGACGCTTACGACACTGTCGCCTGGCTGCTCGCGAACGTCTCCGGCAACAACGGCCGCGCCGGCTTTGTCGGCACCAGCTATCCCGGCTTCCTGGCCATGATGGCCGGCATCGACCCCCACCCCGCCGTCAAAGCCATCTCTCCCCAGGCCCCCATGATCGACGTCTGGATGGGCGACGACTTCTTCCACAACGGCGCCTTCCGCCAGAGCTACGGCTACGATTACGTCCTCTCCATGGAGTCCGGCAAGGAAGAGGTCAACGTCGACTACGGCAAGGACAAGGACGGCAAGCCCCGCGACGGCTACGACTACTTCCTCGAACGCGCCTCCTTCGCTGAAGACGTCAAAAAATCCGGCTCCAAAGTCCTGCCCACCTGGAAGCTCTTCCTCGATCACCCCGCCTATGACAGCGTCTGGTCCTCACGCGGCGTCCAGCACTCGCTCAACGCGGTCGCCGTCCCCACCCTCACCGTCGGCGGCTACTACGACCAGGAAGACATGTTCGGCCCGCAGATCGAGTACTCCACACTCGAACCCCACGACGCCAACCACCAGAACTTCCTCGCCCTCGCCCCCTGGCGCCACGGCTATTGGAGCTCGTCCTCGCGCCATCTCGGCAATCTCGACTTCACCGAGCCCATCGGCAAGGAGTTCCGCGCCCGGATCGAGGCCAGATTCTTCGCCCACTACCTCAAGGACGAGCCCAACTCCAACAAATCCGGCTTCGATCTCGAAAACACCGCCAGCTTCCAGACCGGTTCCAACACCTGGAAGCGCTACTCCCAATTTCCGCCCACCGAATCCCAGCCCACCAGCCTTCATCTCCAGGGCGAGGGCCTGCTCAGTTGGAGCGACTCGACCGTCCCGGCAAAAACCAACTACTTGAGCGACCCCGCCAATCCCGTCCCCTACCGCCATCGCCCCATCCAGATCACTTACAGCGAAGGTTCGCAGTGGTACAACTGGCTCACCGAGGATCAGCGCTTCGTCACTGATCGCAAGGACCTAGCTCTCTGGAAGCTCCCCGTCCTCAAGAAAGACCTCATCGTCACCGGCGAAGTTTTAGCCGACATCTACGCCTCCACCACCGGCTCCGACAACGATCTCGTCGTCAAGCTCATCGATCAGTACCCCGGCGACGACCCCGACCCCAAAATGCGCGGCTACCAGCTCATGACCAACGAAGAAATCTTCCGCGGCCGCTATCTCGACAGCTTTGAAAAACCCACCCCCCTGCGCCCCAACTCCGTCCACGAGTACAAATTCTCGCTCCACGACGTCGACCACGTCTTCAAGGCCGGCCACACCGTTCTCGTCGAAGTCCAGAGCACCTGGTTCCCGCTCTACGACCGCAACCCCCAGACCTTCGTCCCCAGCATCATGGCCGCCAAACCCTCCGACTACCAACCCGCCACCATCACCATCTACTCCGGCCCCGAGCACGACTCCGCACTCCAGGTCCCGCTCATGAACGCCTGCGACCACATCGAGTGCTTTTGAGGAGTCCACCGCGGACCTACGGCGATCTCACGCCGATTTCGCTTTCAACGCCCGCGTAAACGCCAAAAGTTCCACCGGTGCGCCATTGTCGACGATCATCGCCACCATAACTCCCTCGCTCGGACTGTTCGGCGCCGTCAAAATCTCTTTCCCTTTGAGCGCCTCCGCAAGGTCGTCAACTTCAAAGGCCACGTGAGGCACGGTCTTGACCATCTCGGGATAAGGCGCATCCGCGTCGAACCGCATCCACTGAATTCCGTAGGGACTGGATTCAAATCCCGACACGTACACCTTCAGCCCCGGCAAATACTGCTCTCCTTCACGAGGCGCCTCCGTCGGAATCCCAACGTGGTGATAGCGCCAGCCCTTCACCGCAATCGCCGCTGGAGCCTCGTCATCGCGCCGCGCAGCGCCAGCCGCGCAATCTGCATCTCTTCCTGTCCTGTCGCTCAAGCTCATCTCCTTTGCCCCCATTCATCCACCGCCCGATCTTACCTCACCGGCGGCCCGGGTCTCGCGTTCGAGTGTCAAGTTCCAACCCGTGCCTTCAGACCTGTGAAACCGCGGACTCCAGGCGTACTCTGACCGGGCCATACGATCTGCCAGGCCGAGGTTCCAACCCCCACGCAAAACCATCCACCTCACTTTGAAGCATCGTGTACGCGGAAGCATCGTGTTCGCGCCTGGCAGGTCGGTGTCTCACCGCCTGCGGAAAACTCGATTTCCGTTTCCGGCAGCGTCAGTCGTCCACCGGCGTTGCCGACCCACGGAGCGATGAAACTCCGTCCGGCGATGCCGCCGCTAACTTGCTAACTCGCTCGTCGCCGCTTCAGCGGGGGCTAACTCGCTGCATTTTCCCAAACACGCTGTTTTTGTTTGAATTGTTCAACTTGCAGCCCAATCGAAATCCTGTTTCTCTTTAGGGCACGACCGGGGACCGCGGCACCGGGGTACCCTCTGGGTCGGGGTCGGGGTGCCGTGCCGTAGATTGCCGCGAAATCAACGCGGGCTTTAGGCTGCGGAAAAACGCCGGCTCTGTATCGGGGCGCGACCGGGGTACCCTCTGGGTCGCGTGCCGTAAGTGCTGCAAAATCAATGCGGGCTTTAACCCTGACGTATGCTTTTTGAGGGCTTGGACCAAGAACAGGCCCTTTTTCCGCAGCCTCTTCAACCCCGGCAGAGTCCGCGCTCAGGTCCTCGTCACCAGCCGAACGCTTCCGATATGCCGGTCGGGTCGAGGACTGGCGCGGTGTTCCGTAGGTCTAGCCTGGCCATTGCTCCCCGTTTCCATCTTGCAGACGTGGACGTATAGTCCCCAGAAACGCCAAGACGGTTCTGCCTTCGCCTTGACATATAGACTCCTTCTCAGGTCCTGCAAACTGATGGGCGGTTTTGTCATCTCACCCTTGCCTCCCTTCTTTGTTAGAGCCATTACAAACAGCAGGGCCTCTTCGCTCCACGGGCATTACTCCGCTTCCTCGCTAATACAGACCCGGCCGAATCCCTCTCGCCTTCCACCGACTTCCCGGTGTCACCGGTTATACGGCTTCCCTGTTCCGCCAATTTCTCAACGGGGCGAGGAGGGCTTCTCCAGTTGCTTAGCATGACCTTGTCACCGTGCTGTCCCTACCAACCCCGCCGAAGTGTTTCGCCGCACCAGTCCTTGCGACGCTCGATGCTGCCTTCGCCCCAAAAGTGAGGGCTCGGCCTTCGGGTTTTGTCCTTTCGAGGCCATATGGGTTTACTTGCGTTACGGCCCGGCGACTCGCTCACCACCCTTTTCAGATGGCTTCGTCAATAGGCTTCAGGATTTTCAGTTTCGTTCCTTCCTGTTATTCAAGCTACGGGGCTTGGACTTCTACCCCGGTGGGACTTGCTCCCACCGATCATGCCAGCCTTCGCTGGACGCACACTTGCGAGGACCCATTTCTGCGAGAATCCATAACTAGCAGAATACAAAAACGATTGCGGCAATTGGCGCGTGGCTCCTTGGGTTGAGATGCGCGTTTCCGGTCGGAGTCGAAGAGGCCAGCCAGAGCGCCGCATTCCTGCCAACGGAAGCTTCAGGGCAACGAAGAAAGCCCCGGCACCGCCGGTGTGCCGCCCTGTTGATCAACTGCTAACTGCCGAGTTGCCGGTCACTCGACCAGGAATCCTGGAATCCGCATCCAAATACTAGATTTGCGCTTCTGTAATGCGCAAATCGATAGCATCGGTTACATCGAGTCGGTGAGAAAGGGAACTTCGATCCCAGATCTCAGGACCGGGGATCACGGTCAACTCACTGTGATGAATTGTGCCTTGAAGCCTGGACGCCCCCTCCAGCAACAGCGTCAGCCAGCCATTCGTGTAATTAGCCACTCTCGATCGGGTGTCGGAGTGAACTGTTTGATTGCTGCATTCGTTGGGGCTATAGTACTTCTACATTCTTTCTGATTTGGAAGGACGCACAAAATGCTGGTTCCGAAGAAACTCGTGCTGGCGGCGCTGCGGCTTGACCCGTCCTTTCTGTTGGCTTTCGTTTATGTTCTGGCCACTCTTCTAGCATTGAATCTGGTTGCGCTCCCCGGTTTTGCGCGGCAAGCACCTGAACCTTCTGCGTCGCGGCCAACCATGGCGACAGCGAAACCTTCAGAAGATCCGTTGATTCCAGCCGGAGTAACAGCAGTGCTGGATGCCCTCCCCGACGTTCCGCCGGAATCTCATGCGGAAGCGCTGCTTCTGCTGGCGGAATCAAATCAGAAACTCGATCGCGCAACGAAACTCAAGTTCATCCGCGAGGCCCTGGAGCAAGCAACGATGGCATCTGCTCCGGTGAAGATGGCTCGCGGCACCCTACTGCCGACGGGCGAGGCTGATAGAAGAGGTTCTGCATCCGGACTCAATCTGGATCGTGTTTCGCTGGTCTCGCGGGCGATTATGGACCTCGCCCCACTCGATCCACCGGAGGCGCGTAAACTCGGCGATAAAATGCGACTGCCGGAGATGCCTGCTGTCGGTTGCAAGAACGTGCTCGTATACGACGTCAAGGCCTACTACACGGCACTGCAAGCGTTGGCTCGGAATCGGAAGCACGTACCCGGCACTCCGAATATTTCGGCGGTTGATCTACTGACTCCTGCGGTGCGGCAGTTGCAGACGCACACCCAGGTTCCTCTCGTTCTTCAGTTGCTGAGCGAGGCCGGCCTTTCGCCAAATGAACTGGAGACCTTGAACGGTCTGTTCGTCGATCAACTCAGCAGGCTTCGTGAGGATGAGCGCGGCTTCTCATCTGAAATGTTGTCTTCTTCGGCAATAGAGCGGGTTAGCAAGCTCTACCGGATTCTGGAGGCAAACAGTCCCGGCTCCGGGACAGCTCTGCTCAGAGAATTTCGTCAGTACCTAGTCGCGAATTATCACGCAGGCGGCTGTGGAGCGCTCTGGAATCACCTTGCCATCACGGGAATGTCCGACAACGGTAGCCTCAATGCAAAGATCCAGAATCTGAGGAAGGCGAAAGATCCAAGTCAACAATCTTTGCCGGATAGCATCCAGAGATTCAATGACACCTTTCACGATGTTCTCGATAAGTCGGCGATCGGCGCTATCCAGTTGAAGGAGATCGATACGGATGTACCGGATGTGGCGCCAGTGCTGCCCAAGAGCTCGGACGATCCTGATCAAGCAGCTCTCGATCGCGCCGCAAAGCAGCTTCGTTTCGACGGAAAGGATCAGGACCGAACTGAGTCGGATAGGGAATCCTCGGCCTGGCGCGCGCAGGCGATCTCGTTCATTGGAAGAGTCGACGATTGGGAAGCGGACCCCTCTAGCGAACCTCTGCGCAGGTGCTTGATTTTGCAACGACGATGGGACTTCAGATAATTTCTTGATTTTGAATCGGTTTTCTGTCGAAAGAGGCGGGTTTCTGCTTGTCTTTTTGGTCTCTTGAGGCCGTTTT
>Ga0224554_1000187_pt1 | contig 56958 bp, 45 predicted proteins | sample 714S22024metaG_FD_180666 | JGI IMG/M metagenome (GOLD analysis project Ga0224554, IMG submission 180666) | Peat soil microbial communities from Stordalen Mire, Sweden - 717 S2 20-24 | ecosystem: Environmental > Terrestrial > Soil > Wetlands > Peat | place: Sweden: Norrbotten County, Stordalen... | reverse complement strand
GACTCTTCCACAGCCGGTTAAAAGCGAAGACCCGGCGCGATTGGCCGGGTCTGTTTGGTTTTGCTTACTGATTTAATTATACGGGATGGAGGGAAACTACTATGCCAACTATTTTAAAGATTTAAGTTGTTTGGTTTGTGTGGGTTAGGGGGAATTTGGGGCTTCGAGGGTCTTGACACGAAAACAGGGGTAAGGGGTAAGGGGTGAGGGGTAAGGCAAGGGCAAGGGCAAAGGCAAAGGCCAATACGGAGATTCTGGCTGCGCCAGAATGACGACTCTCATGGGGGCTGCGCTCAGAATGACAAGCGAAAGGGGGCTGCGCCAGAATACGAGCAAACGCAGACAGCGGCGAAAAGGGAAATTCTGTCCTTCTGAGGTATTCTCATGCGGTAGACTGAAATCGAGAGGCGAGCGATGATCTTCCACGTCACGATGGAACCGGTCGAAGATGGTTGGATTATGGTCGAGTGCCCGGCGCTTCCCGGCTGCATGTCGCAGGGCAAGGACGAGCAGGAGGCCCTGGCGAACATCAAGGAAGCGATCACGGGCTGGCTCTGGGCGGAAGACCAGAAGGCGATGCGAGCGCTGTCGCAGGACCGCGCATCTCTTGTCGTCGCAATCTAATTGCACAGATTGCACAGATATTTATTTGTTGCACATATTTATGTGAGCGGTTTCCCGCTATAGTATGCTTATTCCCAATAAGTTGGCGAGATTTCCACATGGTGTGTGGATTTTCCAGTATTTCCACCGGTGCCAATTCACTAGCCTTGGCGTATGGGCACACTTGCGAACATCTCGGGCAAAGAGGCGGTGAAGACCTTCCTTCGAGCCGGGTGGGTTCGGGAGGGTCAGACGGGAAGCCATGTCATTCTGACCAAAGAGGGGCAGAGGGCGACACTCTCCATCCCGCAGCATCGCGAGGTGAAGCCGGGCACTCTTCGCGGGATCATTCGCGCGGCAGAGATGACGGTCGATCAGTTTATCGAATTAATGTAAGCAGATCGTCCACTCGGTTCAGACGGTCATGATCTCTTTTTCCTTGGTGTTGAAGAGGTCTTCGACGTGGCGGATCTCTGCGTCGGTGAGCTGCTGGATCTCTTCGCTGGCTCGTTTTTCGTCGTCGGCGGAGATGAGCTTGTCCTTGGCGGCCTTTTTGACCTGCTCGTTGCCGTCGCGGCGGATGTTGCGGATGGCGGTCTTGTGGTCCTCCAGCACACCAGCCAGGTGCTTGACGGCCTCGCGGCGGCGCTCCTCGGTCATGGGCGGGATGGGGACGCGGATGACCTTTCCGTCGTGCATGGGGTTGAAGCCGAGGTTGCTGGTGCGGATGGCTTTCTCGACGGCAGGAACGATGGCGGTCTCCCAGGGCGAGACGAGGATGAGCTGCGCCTCGGGGGTGGAGATCTGGGCGACCTGGGAGATGGGGGTATCGGTGCCGTAGTAGTCCACCTTGACCTGGTCGAGCATGTGAACATTCGCGCGGCCGGTGCGGGTGGAGAGGAGGTTTGCGCGGAAGTCCTCGACGGACTTTTCCATGCGCGACTTCAACTGCGCGTACACATTCTTCAACGCCGGATTGCCTGCCATGGTGGATGCCATAGGGTTTCCTGCCTTTCTGAAGCCCGCTTGGAGGCGGGCGGCTTCGACTTCGTAATTCTACAGAGGTTTGGGGGGATTGGGTTGGACTTCGATGCCGAGGAGGTGGTGCGCGGGGATGTTGAGCGGGGCGAAATGGCGGGCGGGTCCTGATTTGGGCTATTGCGCGGCAAGAATTTAGCATCAAACCGTTGACAGGCATATCCCACAAAAGTGTAAGGTGGCCTCGTGAATATCGAATTGAACTACGAGCAGAGCGCGCGGATCGAACTTCTGTCGTTGTACGCGGGCAAGCCTTCGTCGCAACTGTTGCTGGACGCGGCGATGCTGTTGCTGGACAGCGATGCGGGATGCTGCGAGCGCTGCCGTCCGGCGTGCCCGCAGAACTTTCTTGGCGAAGAGGAGATGGAGGCGCGGTTTGCGCAGTTGCTGCATCGCTGAGTCGAGGCTGCGCGGGGAGAGCGGCTGGTGGGGAATGGCTGGGGTGGATGGCTGGAATTGGGTGGCGGGGAAACTTTCCGGCGAATTTTCCGGTGAAGGAATGGCTGCGTAGCGCGGGTTGTTGGGATGCGATGTTGACGGTGACGCCACTGCCGACTCGCGTGGAGCGGCATTGCTCCCATATAATCGAACTTTCCCCACGGGAGCCTGCGGGGCAGGATTTTGCAGCGAATGAGGGTGTGCGTATCTTTACCGTAAAGCGAGTGAGCGGAAGTTTCCTGGGCATCAAGCTAAAGTCTGTGCGTACGCGCTGCGGAGCGGTTCCACAGCACATAGGCCTCGGCGAATCTGGTGCGATGCGATTTTCCTTGAGAGAAAATCGCGCGAAGGTCATTCTCTTCGGGAAACTCCGCCTGTGGAACCGCTCATTCGGCTCCCGCATTGCTATTGTCATGGTGGCCGCATGGGGGGTGGCGGCGCTGGGTTTTGTGCCTGCGCGAGCGGCGCGGGCGCAGGAGGCCGGCGCGGCCCCAGTTGCGCAGAGCGGGGCGGCGGAAGCGAGCGGCGGGGGACAGGTGCTGTGCCAGCCACAGTCGATCGGCAACCGCAGGATTCCCAAGGACTCCGTACTGGCGCGGATGGCGAGCCACCAGGGCGATCCGTATGACGCGGCGACGGTGGAGCGGGACTTCAACTCGCTGTGGAACACGGGCTACTTCACGAAGATGTGGATCGAACGCGTGGACACGCCCGCGTGCGTGCAGTTGGTGATCTATGTGCTTGAGAAGCCGACCATCCGGACAATCGATACCACAGGGCTCAGCTCGGTAACAATGTCCGACGTGGAGGAGCGGTGGAAGAAGGCCAAGGTTGGATTGAACGTGGAGAGCCAGTACGATCCGACGCGGGTGATGCGGGCCGTGGACGTGCTCAAAGACCTGCTGAGCGAGCATGGACACCAGTTTGCGACGATCCGGACCGAGGTAAAGACGATTCCTCCGTCGTCGGTGGGGATCACTTTTCGGATCAAAGAAGGGCCTACGGTGAAGGTGGGGAAGATCGCCTTCGACGGCAACTACAACCTGAGCAGCCGCGTACTGCGCGACGCGATGGTGAATTCGCGACCGATCGGGATACCGCACTCGATCGTGCTGGAGAATTTGCTGGCGCGGACGTTCGACGCGAGCAAGCTGGACGAGGACACGGACCGGGTGCGCCGGGCGTACCAGGACCACGGCTACTTCAAGGCGCAGACCGCCGACCCGCAGACACATGTGCGCGACGAGGGCGGGCTGAACTGGTTCACGCTGCGGCCGTCGACGGGCAAACGCATCGACATTCTGCTGCCTGTGGAGGAGGGGGAACGCTACAAACTGGGTGGGATCAACTTTACCGGCAACAAGATGTTCACCAACAGCAAGGCGCTGCGGGCACAGTTCGCGCAGAAGGACGGCGAATGGTTCTCGGCGACGTCGTTCTCGAAGGGACTGAAGGACCTGAACAAGGCGTATGGCAGCCAGGGATACATCAGCATGGTTGCGGACCCGAAGCCTCGACTGGATGAGGCGAAGAAGCTGGTGTACTTCGACATCGATATCGACGAGGGCAAGCAGTTCTATGTGTCGCGGATCGAGTTCACAGGGAATACGATCACGCGGGACAAGGTGATCCGGAGGGAACTGCTGCTGGAAGAGGGCCAGGTGTACAGCAGCCAGCGCTGGGAGATGTCGGTGCTGCGGCTGAACCAGTTGAGCTACTTCGAGACGCTGAAGGTGGATGACGATACCGAGACGCGGCAGAATGAGGACGATGGGACGGTAGACCTGCTGCTGAAGCTGAAGGAGAAGGGCAAGAACTCGATTGGCGTGAACGGCGGGATCAGCGGACTGTCGGGAACATTCGTGGGGCTGAACTACGAGACCAACAACTTTCTGGGGTTGGGCGAGACGCTGTCGGCGAGCGCGAACATCGGGGATCTGTCTCGCAACCTGAGCTTCGGATTCAATGAGCCGTATCTGCGCAACAAGCCGATCTCGGTGGGCATGGAAGTTTTCTCGCGGAAGACGGACTACAACCCGGCCAAGGCGTACTCGATTTCGAACGGCGCAAGCGCGAATGTATCCACGGCGCAGCAGTCGCTGCTGACCAACTACAACACATCGACGAATGGGTTCACGGTTTCCGCGAGCGAGCCGCTGAAGCATCTGTGGGTGGGCCGCGGGATGACTCGGGTGGGCGTGACGTATGCGCTCTCGCGCGCGTCGGTGATGACGTTCAACGACAATACGCGCAACATATTTCAGTCGCTGGCATTCCGGTCGGGAGTGGCGGGACTGAACCAGTTGACAGGCATTGTGACGTCGACGATTGCGCCGAGTTTCAGCTACTCGAGCCTGGACCGCGGGGTTGGGGCGCATTCGGGGCGCGACTTCAACCTGTCGGTGCAGATAGCTGGCGCGGGCGGCAATGTGAAGTACATCTCTCCGGTGGCGAGCTTCCGGCAGTACTACCCGATGCGGGGGCTGAGGATCGACCGGGAAGGGCACAACGTTCTGGGGATGCGGCTGCTGCTGGCGCACATTTCGGGCTTTGGCGGGGAGGTTGCTCCGCCGACCAACCGCATCTATGGCGGTGGCGAGTCGGATGTGCGCGGCTTCGACATCCGCGCCAACTCGCCATACACGTTTGTGCCGGTGAAGGTACAGTTCAACCTGACCAATCCGGATGGGACGACTGTGCCGCGCGATCCGACCAACCCAACGCTGGGCAATATACAGATTCCGCTTCCGGTGTACCGGCTGGCCTCTGTGGGCGGCGATACGCAACTGACGGCGAACATACAGTACATGATCCCGATCGTCAGCACGCTGAGCTTCAACTTGTTTACCGACTTCGGACTGACGGGCGACTTGCAGAAGGGAGAGCTGCTGCAGAGCGCGGCTGGGACATCCGTGCTGTCGAGCCCGCTGTATGGCTGCCCGACGTTTATCAATGGGTCGTGCTTCGGCGGCCAGCCGGTGGCGGCGCTGTCGGCGCGGCAACTGAACACGGTTCCGGGGACAAATTTTGTGCCGCGCATGTCGAGCGGCGCGGAGTTCCAGGTGATTCTGCCGATCGTGAATGCGCCGTTCCGGGTGTACTACGCATACAACCCGCTGCGGCTGTTCAAGAACCTGCCGCAGCAACTGGCGGTGGACGATGCGACGTTCCGCACGATGTTCCCCAACTCTGGCGCCGGGCAGTACAGCTATGAGCAGGCGCTGCAACTCTACGGGTCGGCTTACGAACTGCGCGAGCCGAGGAAGACCCTGCGGCTGACGGTGAGTACGACGTTCTAGGGGCAGGGGTAAGGGGTAAGGGGTAAGGGGTAAGGGGTAAGGGATAAGGGGTAAGGGGTAAGGGGTAAGGGGTAAGGGATAAGGGGTAAGGGATAAGGGATAAGGGATAAGGGATAAGGGATAAGGGATAAGGGATAAGGGATAAGGGATAAGGGGTAAGGGATAAGGGGTAAGGGGTAAGTTAAGGGCGGCTGCCGAATTGGGCAGCCGCTCTTTTTATTATGGGAGAGAGTTGTTTGCGGGGAGATTTTCCTGCTCATCCCTTATCCGTTACAACTTACAACCTACCCCTTACCCCTGTATTTAGTAGATGCGCTGGTAGGTACGGGTGAGGCGGTCGTGCCAGGTGAGGCGGTCTTCGTCGAAGGCGGCCCAGAGCAGGCCGAGGCCGAGGGGGCAGGCGGAGAGGAGGACGGCGAGGTTGCGGCGGCGCATGGTGCGGCGGGTGGGGTTTTCGTCGTCGAAGGTGCAGAGGGCGATGCGGGCGCAACGCATTCCTGGAGTGGACTCGGAGAAGGAGAAGAAGAGCGCCTGGTAGAGGAGATAGAGGAGGGCGAGGACGAGGACGCTGGAGGCCAGGGCCAAGCTGGGTTGGAGTCCGGTGTGGGCGGTGAACTGAGCGGCAAGGCGAGCCAGGCCGGGGTATCGATCGAGTGGGAAGGACGCGTCGGGGATGACCGCGGCTGGTTGCCATAGGTTGGAGCGGCCAGCGGCGACGAGGAAGGCGGCGGCGAAGGCAAGGAATCCGGCGAGAAGGACCGAGGTGTCGATTGCGGCGGCCATGAGGCGGCGGGGGATAGAGGCGATGTGAGGCAGCGGGGCGGGGCTGGCGGAGGAAAAAGCAGATCCCTCCGCTTCGCTACGGGATGACAAGTAATTATCGCTACGGGATGACAAGTAATTATCGCTGCGGGAGGACAAATAATTATCGTTACAGGAGGGCAAATAATCATCGCTGCGGGACACATAATCATCGCTATGGGATGACAACAAAGAAGATGTGGGGGCGGATTCGGCGGCACCGGGGACGGGTGCGTCGAGCCAGATGGAGGTCCACTGAGGCGCGGGGGCTTCGGCGGGGACTGGGGTGGTGGAGATCTGGGCTGGATCGACCTCGAAGATGCGGAGCTGACTCTCTCCTGGGGCGGGACTGGCGTCGTTGCGCAGTGGGCCTTCGGCGTAGCGCGGGCGGGCCTTGCGGGGAGCGACAAGCTGGCGGGGAAACTCGATCAGATTTGTGGGCAGCGGCATGGGCGGGCCGGCGGGCTCTTCAAAGACAGGGGACTGGCGGAAGGCGATCTCTTCATCGAGCAGGCGGGCTTCGGCGTCGTTGCGGTCTTGCTGCTGGGGCAGGTGGCTGGCGCTGGAGTGAGTGTGGTATGAGCGGGATTCGGTGGACCCCACCTCAGGCGACGATGAAGCCGTCGCCGAAGATGGGGCACTCGGAGAAGATGGGACACCCGGATTTGTGACGGAGCGGGTGGGTGGGGTCTGGTCGGGGGCTTCGTGATTGAGGGAGTCGAGGAGCAGTTGCTGGGCTGCTGCCACGGCCTGGGCGTTGAGTACGGCGATCTGTGCCGCGGCCTGTGCCTGCTGGGTGGCGCGCTCGGCCTCGGCGGCAAGGTAGGCGCGGTAGCTGGGGGAGTGGGCGTAACGCTTGGCGACGGCGGCGGCAATGCGACTGGTGCGGGAAGGGGCGGAGGGTGCGGGCGAGAGGGCGAGGGATGGCTGCGCTTGATTGCGACGGCTGCGATGAGCGGCGAGGCGGTCGGCGACCTGGCGGTGGAGGGCTTCGGAGGCGACGGGCGGCGCAGTGGCGCGGACCGTGGCGAGGGTGGCCACGGAGGGAGAGTCGCTGGACGTTGCCGTATCCAACTGGCCGGTATCAAGCAGTGCGGAACCCATTTTGCTCAAAACTCAAACTCACTTCCGTGAAATCGTCTAATGAGCAATCTCCGGGTTCAATTGCCCTTGCTTAGTGTGTTGCGGCTGACTTTTCCTTGAGGGAAAAGTCACTCCGGATTTGTTGACCCCGGATACAGCAACCCGAGATTGCTATACCCTCAAAGGGTGGTGCGTGCGACAGATATTGACGGCCGGTTCAACCTTGCGAAGGCGCTGAGGAGTGTCTGCTTCTTCATAAGTATCACGGTGGGGGTGGCAAGTTTTGCTCATCTTGCGGCGCAGGAGGTGACGAGTGCGGCACCTCTGAGTGAAATGGGGACGGCGGCGAGCGGCAGGTGCGTGACGACGACGGCAGGTGCGGCAGGTGAGCCTGTTGCGCTCGGCGACGCACTGCCCGACGCGCCGGGTGAGGCGGAGTATCCAGAGGCGGTGCCGATTGCGGCGGCGGCGCAGGACGTGCCGGTGCGGCTGGAGGCGGATAGCTGTTCGATGTTGGGGAGCGTCTCCGTTCTGGACGGCCATGCGGTGGTGACGTATGGCGACCGAACGCTCGAGGCGGACCACATTGAATACGACAAGGACTCGGGCGAGGTGACGCTGACCGGTCACCTGCAGTTGACCGGCGGAGAGAACGACGAGAGCATCCACGCCAGCCATGGGGCGATCAATGTGCAGACGCAGGTGGGGCGCTTCTATGATGTGACGGGTTCGGTGGGGATGAGTTTGAGGCCGGTGGCGGGCGCGGCGGCGGTGGGCCAGCGTGCGGTGTATAGCAACGGCAATCCATTGTTGTTCAGCGGCAGACTGGTGGTGAAGACGGGGCCGCGGGAGTACCAGATCTACGATGGACGGGTGACGTCGTGCCAGTTACTGAAGCCGGACTGGCTGCTGTCAGCCGCGGAGTTCAGCGTGGATGGGGAGAAGGCGCGGGCGACCAACAGCGTCTTCCATGTGAGGAACATGCCACTGCTGTGGCTGCCGTATGTGACGCATCCGGTGGATGCGAACGCGCGGCAGAGCGGGATTCTGATACCGGAGATTGGGTTCAACTCGGCGAGCAAGGGAGAGACGATCGGGGAGCAGGTGTACTGGGCGATCAACCGCAGCACGGAGTTGACGGTGGGGACGATCTTCTACTCGGCGCGCGGCTGGGAACAGTCGGCGAGCTTCCAGTATCGCGGGCTGGGGCAGGATTTTGCGAAGTCGCACTACAGCGGACTGCAGGACCGAGGATACTATCCGGGAGGTGGGACGGTTTATGTGAACCAGAGCGGCACGGACGTGGTGTTTTCGGGGCGGCGCGATTTTTTTGTTGGGGACGAGACGTCCGGCAGCGAAGCACCGCGCAGCGGGAGCGGAGATTCGCAGACGAGGGCGGTGGCGGACGTGGAGTACCTGAGTTCGTTTCCGTACCGCGAGGCGTTCTCGTCGAACTTCAACCAGGCAGTGTCGAGCGACGTGGTGTCGACGGTGTATGGCACTCGGGAGTGGGACGGGATGGCGGTGTCGGCGGAGGGCGACCGGTATCAGGGAGAGAAGCGGGTTGCGAATACAACGTCGGTGCCTCCGCAGACGGAGGAGCAGTTGCACATCTTCCATGCGCCGGCACTGGAGTTTACGACGACCGACCATGGGCTGGGGACGACCGGACTGGAGTGGAACGTGGACAGCTCGGTGGCGATGCTGAAGCGAATCCAGCCGACCTTCGCCACCGGCGGGATGATCGAGCGGGTGGACGTGCGTCCTGAGATCGCCTACCCGTTCGGTGCTGGCGGATGGCGGTTGCGGCCTTCGGTGGCGGCGCGGGAGACGTTCTACAGTCGCAGCCGGCTGCCGGCGGCTGCGGGAGCGACGGGGCCGGAGATCGAGAGCCTGGCTACACTGAGCCGGTCGGACGTGGAGGCGCAGTTGGACCTGCGGATGCCCGTGCTGGAACGTACATTCGATTCTGGATTTATGAAGAAGTTGCTGCGCCACGATGTGAAGCACACCATTGAGCCGGAGTTGACCTACCGCTATGTGAGCGGGATCGACAACTTTGCGAATGTGTTGCGCTTCGACGCGGTGGATGTGGCGAGCAATACTAACGAGATTGAATATGGCGCGACGCAGCGGCTGTTTCTGCGGCGGAGTGGGACGGGAGCAGCGCCGTGCCGCGAGGCGGGTGCAGCGGCGGACGCGAGTGAGATTCTGGGGGCGGCAGGCGGAGATGCCGATGCCGCCGAGCCCGGCCAGGCCATGGGGAGGACGGACGATACGGAGCCAGTGTGCGGGAACCGCGAGTGGATCAGTTGGAGGGTGGCGCAGAAGTATTTTTTCGATCCGAGCTTCGGGGGAGCGGCGGTTGCGGGGCGGCGGAACATTCTGGGGACGACGCTGGATTTTTCCGGCATTGCGTTTCTGACCGAGCCGAGAAACATATCGCCGCTGCTGTCGCGGCTGCGCGTGCGGACGTCGGAGAAGACGGACGTGGAGTGGGACGTCGACTACGACACGGGGGCGAAGAAGTTTACGGCGAACAATATCTATGCGGATGTGCATCAGAAGGATTTTTTTGCCGGGGTGAGTTATGCGCGGTTGAATGCTCCGGGGCGCTCGTATGTGGAGGGGGTTGCGTCGAGCGTGGCGGACTTCAACCAGATGCGGACGACGGTTGGCTTCGGAAGGCCGACCAAGGCAGGCTTGAGCGCGGCGGCGAGCGCGGGGATCGATCTGGATCTGGGGACGGTGCAGTATGGGGCGATCCAGGCCTCGTACAACTGGAACTGCTGCGGGGTGAGCGTGGAGTACCGCAAGTACGAACTGGGGACAGCACGCAACGACAATGGGTACAAGTTTAATTTCACGCTGGCCAATATTGGGAGCGCGGGGAATCTGCGCCACTCGGAGCAGGTGTTTTGAGGGCGCGGGATTTGCGTTGGTGTGTTTGGCGAGCGAAGACAAGCACCGACGAAGAGCAGTTTTTGTACAGATTTCCAAAGGCGTTTCTTCTTCAGGCTATGAGCTATGGGGTATGAGGTATGAGCTTTCAGTGGTGCGCTTCGGTGGAGTTGCGATGTGTTCAGGATGACGATGAGTTTGACCTGTGCGTGAGATAATCGGTGTTGTGCTGAGTGGGTTCAGGCCGTTGCGCTGTCTCGCGTCGATCGCCATGGTGGCGGCGCTGGGCTGTCATGCGCAGACGAGCGTCCCGGCTGGCGGAGCGCAGGCGATCCAGGTGGGGGTGAAGCTGACGCCGGAGATGGCGCGCCGGGTCGAGGTGATGATCCGCAGCAAGGCGCAGGTTTCTCCGGAGTATACGATCTTGATCGGCGAGCCCACCCAGGGTGAGGTTCCCGGCTACGACCAGATCATGGTGACGTTTACGGAAAATGGCAGCACGAGCAAGCCGCTGCCGTTTCTGCTGTCGACCGATGGCAAGACGCTGGCTCAGTTCAACAAGTTCGATCTGAGCCAGGACCCGAAGGACAAGGTTTCGGCGGTGGGCCGTCCGGCGCGTGGCGGGGCAGAGAACGCGCCGGTGCTTATCGTGGGCTTCGACGACCTGGAATGTCCCTACTGCGCGCAGATGAATGCGGAGATTTTTCCCGCGATTCAGAATCGCTACAAGGACCAGGTGCGCATGGTGTACCGCGACTTTCCGCTCGTCGACATTCATCCGTGGGCGATGCACGCGGCGGTGGATGCGAACTGCCTGGGCGCAACCAGCACGGCGGGCTACTGGAACTTTATCGACTATGTCCACGCCCACGCCGATCAGATAGTGGGGAGCGATCCGGCCGCGGGAACCGATCCGACCTCGGGCGCAGATCAGGCCGAGAGATTCAAGCAGGCCCTGGCCAAGGCCGATGCGACACTGGACAAGCTGGCACTGGACGAGGGCGCGCGGCAGAAGGTGAACCCGGCGGAGCTGGCGTCCTGCGTGCAGAAGCAGGACGACAGCAAGGTGAAGGCGTCCGAGCAGCTGGCGGAGGGCGATCCCTTGCACCTTGGTTCGGCGCCCATACTATTTATCAACGGCGAGGAAGTGATCGGCGTCGTCCCGATCGAGACGATCTATCGCATCATCGATGGGGCGTTGATTGCGGCGGGCCAGACACCACCTCCTCCTCCGCCGCCTGTGAACCCGTTGCCAGCAACTCCGGTTGCATCGCCCGCGCCGGTTGCATCGCCCGCGACTCCGGTTGCATCGCCCGCGCCGGTTGCGGCCAAGCCAGGGAGCTAGCAGAGCGATACGAGTGGAAGAAGATTTGACGGAAAGAGTAGCGCGATCGGGACGGGACTAGAATCGGGATAGAGCGATATGAGCAGGAGAGCGAGCATGGGTTTGGCGAAGCAGGCAGGGACTGGGGATGGTTGGCGCATGGTTCGCGGGACGGTCGCGGGCCTGCTTCCGATTGCGCTACTTCTGGTGGGCGGATGCAACCGCACGCATGGCGTCGATGTGGTAGCCACGGTGAATGGCCACGCCATTATGAAAGCGGACATGGACCGGATGTACACGGCGCAGTTGGGCCAGGATGAGGCGCAGCAGCCATCGCCGGAGCAGGCCGATTCATTGCGGTTGAATGTGGTGCGCGAGCTGATCGATGAAGAGATTGTGGAGCAGCGCGCAGCCAAGATGAACCTGACCGCGACCACGGAAGAGGTGGACGCGAAGCTGGCCGAGATGAAGGCCCCGTATAGCGAGGAGCAGTTTCAGCAGCAGTTGAAAGCGTCCAACCGCACGCTGGACGATGTGAAGCACGACCTGCGGCGGTCGTTGACCATCGACAAGCTGCTGAACAAGGAGATCAACTCGAAGGTGACGGTGTCCGACGCGGACATTGCAAGCTACTACGGGGCGCACAAGGCGGAGTTCGACCTGATCGAGACGCAGTACCATCTGGCGGCGATCCGCGTGACCAGCGTGCCTTCGGCGCAACCCGGCAATCTGCAGGGGAGCAAGGCGACGAGCGACGCCGAGGCGAAGAAGAAGATCGAGGCGCTGAAAAACCGGCTGGACAGCGGCGAAGATTTTGGCGCGATCGCGATGAATTTTTCCGAAGACCCGAGTACGGCCTCGAGCGGCGGCGACATGGGATTCGTGCCGGAGAGCCAGTTGAAGACCGATCCGACGGTGGGGGCGGCGATCCTGAAGCTGAAACCCGGGCAGATGACCGATGTCTTTCCGCTGATCGACGCGCAGAGCAAGAAGGCGGTGGGCTATACGATCTACAAACTGCTGGAGAGCGAGCCGGCCGGGCAGCGCGAGATCTCCGATCCCGTGGTGCAACAACATATCCGCCAACTGCTGCACGATGGGCGGTCGCAACTGCTGAAGAACGCATTCTTCGAGATGCTGCGCGACCAGGCGAAGGTGGAGAACTTCTTCGCGGAAGAGATTTTCAAGAACGACGCGAAGTAGGGGATTGCCAGAGGGGGACCAGAGTAACCGTGCGCGCATTGTTGTCCAGCCAGAGCAGATTGACTGCTCTGAAGGGTGGATTACCAATCAGGCACTGTGCATTCGATAGCGCGATTCCGGCATTGACCCGCGCTTTTCCGCCTCTCCATACTGGAGTGTGGGGAGGTGTCGCCATGGCCAACGACGATCCCAGGCGCTGGGAGCAGCAGGTGCGCGATGCCGCGGTACGCGTGGAAGACGATCTGCGCCGCGTTGTGACCTACATCAACGATCAGGTAGTGCCGGACATCCGGCGCAATGGATCGCAGGCGTTACGCGCCGCCGCGGGGGAGTTGCAGAAGCTGGCCCAGCGCATGGACGATCGCCGCGCCGCGGCAGATGGCGAGAGCCCGCCTGCCCCAGAGCCTCCCGCGCCGGAGAAGGACAAGCCACAGCCTTGAAGCGCATCGCTCACCTCCGCCTCAGTGCCGCCGCGCCTGGCTGGGCGCTTGGCAGAAGACTGGGTTGGGCGCTGCTTGCGGCGCTTGTGCTTGGCCTTGCGGGCTGCCGCCACAAGAACAAGACGGTCCCATATCAACCACCGCCGCCACTGACCTCGACCGTTCGCAGTGCGGGTGCCGCGCGTCCAAGCCAATCCGGCGCAAGAAGCGCGAATGCAGGGAGCCGAGCCACGCCCAGCGTGGCCGAGGGAACGACAACCACCGCTGCGCAGCCGGCCCTGCCGCATGGCAAGCCGGTGTCCAGCGAGGTTGGGTTGGCTAGCTGGTACGGGCCGCCCTACGCCAACCGCACGGGGGCCGACGGCACTGTCTACAACCAGAATGCAATGACAGCCGCGCATCGCACGCTGCCCATGGGATCGATTGTGCGGGTGACGAACCTCTCGAACGACCAGTCGGTTGTCGTGCGCATCACCGATCGCGGGCCTTTCGTCGGGGACCGAATCATCGACCTCTCACTGTCCGCGGCCAAGGAGACCGGCGTCTATCGAGCTGGGATTGCGAAGGTACGCGTGGAGGCCTACGCTCCGCCCGTGCATCCGGGCGTCGATCCAGCCGGGAAATGGTGCGTGCAGATCGGCGCGTTTCTGGATGAGGCGGACGCGATCAAGCTGAAGAACAACCTCATGCGCCGCTACTCGACGGCCAAGGTGATCGAGTTCGCCGGGCCCACTGGCCACTGGGTGCGCATCAACCCGCTCAAAGCCGACAAGGCCACCGCCAGCCAGATCGCAAGCGGCATCCACGTCCCCGACCCCGGCGCGCTGCCGTATATCGTTCGCCTCAATTAGAGCCGCGGACCGAGGCTCACTTGCCGTGTGCCTGCGCAGCGGATGCATCCAGCGCGGGGGGCGGGTAGTAGGGCAGCTTCTGCTGCTCCTCGGTGGCGCGCTTCACGCCGATATCGCCGAAGAGCAGGCTTGGCGCGATGGTCGTGACTGGAACCGCGCCCAGTGTGTTGGAGACATACTCGTCGTCGCCAGCCGCGACGATCTCCGAACGCAGGCTGCGATTGTCCAACTCATCGAAGACAGCGCCACGCACCAGCTCGCGGCTGCCGTTGGGATGCACCAGGTAGAGCAGCCGCGGCGCCAGCTCTCCGCCGAGCGTCTCCACGGCGTACACATCGCGGCCCTGCTCCTTTGCCATCGCAAGCAGGCGCGCGTTCATCGCGGCAGCGCTCAACGGCGCATTCGATTTGAAGAGCATCACGCCCTGGCGCGAGCGTGCAGCCTGCCCGACGGCGGCGCGGCCGTGCCCGTTCGACGCGGGAAAGTCGCGCACCGGCGTGCGCCCGATGAGATAGTTCTCCAGCTTGCCGTTGCCCGCAACGTCGACCGCCTGCGCCGGTACGCCATCGTCGTCCACCGCGTAGGCACCGAGCAGCGCATGACCGGCAAAGTTCGTCATCAGCGGATCGTCGGTTGCGTTGAGGAAATCGGGCAGCACGCGCGCATGGAAGCTCGAAGTATAGATGCCCTGGGTGCGCGCGGTGGTTCCCATCCCGGGCCGGTCGGCCTCGACGTTGGGGATGAAGAGCCGGTCCATCACGTCGGCGGCCGCGTCGCCGCTGAAGAGCACGGGGCCGTGGTAGTCCTCGGCGGATACGACCGGCGCATTGCGCAGCGCATCCAGGCTTTTGAGGTCGTCGATGACGCGCTGGCGGAACTGCGGCCACGTCTCCATCTCACTGGCGGTCACGGCAGTGGTGCCGTTGTTGCGGGCCAGTTGCATGCCGTCGGCTGCCTGCCCGCCTACACTGATGCTGGCGCTGTAGCCCCCGTATCCCTGGCGCACAACCGTTCCTTCGGTGTTGACCAGATAGCGGTTCACCGCCAGACCGCGCAGGCTGGCGGACGAATACTGCACGTTAGCGGCATTGGCGCGGACCTCCGGATCGCTGGCGTAGAGGCCGCTGGCGTCCACGATGCGCCGTTTCCACCCCTCGCGGTCGATCTCGAGCGGAACCAGCGGGCCGATGGATGTGACTGCCCGGGCCGGAGCAAAATCCTTCTCGGTGGGCGGCGTCTCGAATTGCTTCAGCGCGGCCTGTTTGGCGGAGTAGGCGCGCAGGGCGTTCTTGTACGCCTCGTCGGTCGCATTCCACAGGCAGGAGCGGATGGCCTCGGGATTGTTGTCCGTCGGCGCCAGTGCCACGGTGCCTTCACCGCGGCTGCTGCTGGAGTCCGTTGTGTAGCTGCCGATGCGCACCGTGACACGCACGATTCTCTGGTGGCCCGCCACCTCGCGCACCAGCGCTCCGAAGTTGGCCACCGCATCGTAGGTGCTGAAGTCGTCGAGGCGGTACTCGATGAAGTAGGGCCGCTGCATTCCGGGAAGCACCAACTGGGCCTGTTCGCGGTCCAGCTCGGACTGCATGGCGCGCAGAATTGGGTCATCCTTCGCTAAATCCTGCGGAACAGCAGAATATGTAACTAAAGTTGCGCCAAATAGGATGCATGAGGCAAAAATCCCAGGAATAACCCCCTTGATTTGTAACCATTGAAGAAGCATATTCATTAGTTTGCTCCTTTTTGCGATCTCAATTCGGCTGCCGGAGCGCCCGGTGGAGGAAGAATGGGCGGACGCGCCGAGCCCTGCGCCTGGCGTTGCGTCTCAATCTGGCTGACAAGCATCGCCGGGGCAACCGCGCTGACCGGAATGCTGCCCGACTCCGCGCCGCATATTCCGTTGAATATCTCCTGCTTGTCGCCGGTGGCCATAATGCTGTTGAGCGCAGCCTGCGGCGTGCCGACGATGCTGACGCCGCGCACCAGCTCGTCCGGGCGTCCATCGACATAAACCCGGTAGACAACCAGCGGGATCACCTGGAAGGCCTGCGGCGAGCGGCGCGTGGTGACGGCGAAGCCGGAGGAGATGTCTTCGAAGTAGAGCCCGTAGGTCTTACCCTGTTTTTTTGCTTCCGCGATGAGCATGTTTCGCAGCTCGTTTTCCGGAACGGATTTCGACGAGGTGACGATGAGGTTTCCCTGGCGGCCGGTGGGCATGTGGCCCGATTCGGAGCGGCCGTGGCCGTTCGACTGCGCGACGCTGGCGATGGGCTGGCGCGACATCAGGAAGGTCTCCAGCACGCCATTCTTGATGAGGTCGACGCGGCGCGCGGCCTGTCCCTCGTCGTCGAAGTCGTAGTGGCCGCTGAGCGAAGTGCCCTGGAACGTGGTGAGCGTTGGATCGTCGGCGACGCTGAGGAACTCGGGCAGGATGGGTTTGCCGAGCATCTTGGTGAAGGTCTCTCCCTCCTCGTCGCCGCGCTGGCGCTGTCCCTCCAGGCGGTGGCCGAGCACCTCGTGGAAGAAGACGGCCGAGGCGCGTCCGCTGAGAATCGCCGGTCCGCTGAACGGCTCGGTCACTGGAGCCACGCGCAGCGCCTCCAGATTCTTCGCCATCTCGATGGCCTTGTCGGCAATCGTCTTCTGGCCGGGCAGGCGGGCGGCGGATTCGGCCTCGAAGGTCTCCACGCGGAAGAGATCCATGCCGTCGGCGGCGCGTGTCCGCGCCATAATCACCAGTCGCGCCACATGGCTGGGCGTGGCCACGCGCGCGCCCTCGGAGGAGACGAAGTAGTCTGTCTCGTTCGACGCCTGAAACTCGACCTGATCGGCAAATACGTCGGGAAACTGCGCGAAGAGCTTGGAGATTTCGCGCAGGCGCTGCTCCCACGCGGCGCGGTCGACGACCAGTGCGGGCGCGGGCGGCAGCAGGTCCGTCCGCGGCTGTTCGACGCTGAAGTCCGCCGAGGTGTCTTCCTCTTTGGCGCGCACCTGCTGCTCGGTCTTGACCTTGAGGTAGCCGTCGAGCGCGCGGGCATAGCCGCGATTGGTTGCGTACCACAGTGAGCGCGCAATGGCGTCGCGGTCGTCGGTCAACGGAAGCGGCAATGTGGTCAGCGCGCTGGTGCGGTGGTCGCCGTGCGTGTTGTCTTCCGCCGGGCTGCCCAGCCGCACCTGCACGTCCACCGAACGGACACGGCCCTGGTTGGAGCTGGTGATCGCGCCATATTCCGCCGCAATGCTCACGGACGTCGCATCATCCACCGAATAGCTGAGGAAGTAGGGTTTGGGCTGTTGCGCGGCGGCCCCGTCGGTTCCCAGCGACGACATTGCCCGCTGCAACTCCGCGTCCAGCGCGTTGATGAGGAGCGGTTCGCCGGCAACCGGCTTCGTCGCAGCGGCCGGCCCTGGAGGCGCGGCGTTGGACGCCGCCAGCGCCGTGCGCTGAGCATCGAGCGCCCCTGCGACAGACAGCGCCGCCACGAACGCAATGGCCAAAATCGCAACCCGGTTGATTCTGCGAATACTCTTTCTGTGCTGTGTCATTGGCCTCATCTTTGCTTGGTGCGCTGTAAGAACCAGTCTATCGGAATGCGATAGCGGGCCTTCGAGTACTACAGTCGTACTTCCATCAGATACTGGAAGTACGACAAAGGCCCGGGCCTGAAGGCCCTGCAAATTCGCACTCTTTCCGGGGGCTGAAGCCCCCGGCTCCCTCCGGAATCCGCGATCTACAACTGTAGTGCTTGACCGCCCATCTTTGCGTCCGGGCGTGCCTCCTATACATTGGACGGACTGTTTTTGCGTTTGGCCGCAGCGATGCGGCACACTGGAGCACACGCCTCTGGAGTCTAAATCAATGCGCATTCGCAGCTCCCTGCTCCTGCTGGCCACGCTGGCCGCCGGCTTCGCAATCACAATCAGCCGGTTCGCCGCCGAGACTCCCAGCGAGGCCCAGGCAGCGCACTTCGCCGAGCACAACTCAACGGCCTACACGCTTGCACCCGCGCAGCTTCAGAAGGCGGTGCCGCTGAGTCGAACGCGCAGAACGCTTGCGGTCGCGGGCCCCGCCTGGATGTTTGCCCAACTGCTGCTGATTCTTGTCCTCGGTGTGGCTGCGTGGATGCGCGGCGTCGCGGCCGGCCTATCGAAGAACCGCTGGGTGCAGGGCTTCAGCTTCGTGTTTCTGTTGCTGCTTGTCATCCAAATGCTCAATCTTCCACTGGGCATCTATGGGCATCGGGTCGCACTGGGATACGGCCTGTCGGTGCAGGGTTGGGGCAGTTGGCTGGGTGACAAAGCCAAGATGTTCGCGCTGGAATGGATCTTCGGCGGTCTTACGACGATGCTGATCTTCCTGGTGCTTCGCAAGTGGCCGACGCGCTGGTGGTTCTGGTTCTGGATTCCAGCGGTGCTCATTTTGGTGAGTGTCGTGTTCGTCACGCCATACGTTTTCGATCCGATGTTCAACAAGTTCGAGCCGCTGGCAAAGTCCAACCCCGCGCTGGTCGAGCGGCTGGAGCAGGTGGTTGCGCGCAGCGGCCTCTCGATCCCGCCCGAACGCATGTTCCTGATGCGTGCCAGCGCGAAGTCCACCGAGCTGAACGCCTACGTTACCGGCTTCGGCGCGTCCAAGCGCGTCGTCGTCTGGGACACGACCATTACGCGCTGCACGCCCGACGAGATCAGCTTCATCTTCGCGCACGAGATGGGCCACTACGCGCTTGGCCATATCGTTCTTGGCGTCGCGCTCAGCTGCATCGCGCTGCTTCCTCTCTTCTGGATTGGCTACCACGCAGTGCGCATCCTGCTTGGGCGATTCGGCGCCGCGTGGGGCATCCCGTCGCAGCAGGACTGGGGCGCGCTGGTCGTGCTTCTGCTGGTGCTCTGCGCACTAACGACGCTCTCCGACCCGTTTGCCAACGCCATCAGCCGGACCATCGAGCACAACGCGGATGTGTACGGCGAGGAGGCCGTGCATGGCATCGTCGCCAACCCGCAGGCGGTGGGGCGGCAGGCCTTCCAGATGCTGGGCGAAGATTCGCTCGACGACCCCACGCCGCACCCGTTGTTCGAGTGGTGGTTCGATACGCATCCGGCAACCCGATTTCGCGCTGCATTTGCCGAAGCCTATGACCCGTGGGGCGCGGGCCAACCGCCAAAGTACTTTGCAAAGTGAGGAGTGCTCTCGACAAGGCTTAACACCGATCTATCAAGATTCAAAAGACGATGAGAATTTGTATTCTCCTGCTTTCGATCTGAGTCATCGGTGTAGATCGGTGTTAAGGTTTCTGTATGAGTTCCGATTGTCTCTTCTGCAAGATCGTTGCCGGCAGCATTCCGGCCAAGCGCGTGTTTGAGGACGAGCTGTGTATCTGCTTCGCCGACCTGCGCCCGCAGGCCCCGACCCATCTGCTGATTGTTCCCCGGCAACACATCGCGTCGCTGGCAGAGGCTGTGCCTGCGCAGTCGTCGCTGCTGGGCCACCTGTCAATGAAGGCAGCCGAAATTGCGCGAACCGCCGGGCTCGATGATGGCTATCGCGTCGTCCTCAACACCGGTGCGGACGGAGGGCAGACCGTCGATCACATTCACCTGCATCTGCTGGGCGGACGACCGATGGGCTGGCCTCCAGGCTAGATTGCCTGTGAGTTACCAGCGAGATTCATCCGAGAGTTGAGAGTAGATAAGGGATAATAGCGTAGGGGTTAGAGCATTTTCACAGTACCTGTGGTGTCGGAAAGCTCGTGCGATGTAGTTTTCTTTGAGAGAAAACTACGCAAACTTCTTTAGCCCCTCTCTACACCTACTGTGAAAATGCTCTACCGGGGAGTATCTATCGGTTCTCGTAGCTGGCGTTTTACTTCATCAAGCGCCACCGCTATTTTTCGATAGATGGTCCGGCCGTTCTACGGAAGGGGCTGACTCGTGTCTTCAGAATCCGCGCACTCGCAATTCGGCCACACTGCCGCGGAAGGCATTGCCTCCGGCCCTGACGGCGCGGAGGCACATGCCACAGCGTCCGCGCTGGCGAGCATAGAGCCGCTCTGCGTGGACCTGGATGGCACGCTGGTGAAGAGCGACACGCTGCTGGATTCGGTGGTGGTTCTGGCGCGGCAGAATTTCCGCTCGCTGCTGCATTTTCCCGCGTGGATTGTTCAGGGAAAGGCTGCGTTCAAGCGCAACGTCACGTCCGTGGTGGCGATCGATGTCGTCCACCTGCCCTACAATCAGCCTCTGCTGGAGTATCTGCGGCAGCAACATGCCGCCGGACGCGAGATCTACCTTGCAACCGGCGCGGACGCGTTGCTGGCCGAGCGCGTGGCCGCGCATCTGGGAATCTTCACCGGCGTCCTCGCGTCCGATGGCAGCGTCAACCTCACCGGCCACACCAAGCTCGCGGCCTTCCAGCAGCGGTTTCCGGCGGGCTTCAGCTACATTGGCAACGCGCGGCCCGACCTGCCTCTGCTGACGCACTCAATCCATCCCATGGTGGCGAATCCGCGGCGCGGCCTGAGCGCGGCGCTGCGTTCGGCGGGAGTGCAGCCGGAGCGGACCTTTACCGACAAAGCCTCGCCGCTGAAGGCGTGGCTGCGTGCCATCCGGCTGCATCAATGGGCCAAGAACACGCTGATCTTCCTGCCCCTGTTGCTGGCCCATGTGCGTGCCGCAGGGCCGGTTGCCGCATCGCTGCTCGCATTTCTCAGCTTCGGGCTGGCCGCCTCGGCAACCTACATCTTCAACGATCTGCTGGACCTGGAGGCGGACCGTCACCACCCGCGCAAGCGCAGCCGGCCGTTTGCCGCCGGAGACCTTTCGCCGATCGCGGGCGCGGCCACGATCATCCTGTTTCTTGCAGCGTCCCTGGCGCTTGCGCTGCTGCTGCCGCGCGTTCTGACGGCGTTGTCCCCGCAGTTTCCGTGGAACGGCCAGGGAAGATTCATCGAGTGGCTGGTGCTGTATGCCATTGCGACCACCGCGTATTCGTTGCGCCTGAAGCGGATGGTGCTGGTGGATGTGATTGTGCTGGCGTGTCTGTACACCATACGGATTCTCGCGGGATCGGCGGCGGCGGGAGTAATGGTATCGCCGTGGCTGGCGGCCTTCAGCATCTTCTTTTTTCTCTCGCTGGCGTTTGTAAAGCGCTTTGCGGAGTTGGAAAGCGTGAGTCTGCGCAGCGATCTTTCGGAGACGCTCGCGGTCAAGGGCCGCGGATACCGCGTCTCCGACCTGGAACAGTTGCGCAGCTTCGGCACAGCCAGTGGATACGCATCGGTCGTGGTCTTCGCGCTGTATATCGGCAACGAGGTGGCGCAGGGCCTCTATCCACACCACTCACGCCTGTGGCTGCTGGTCCCGGTGCTTCTGCTGTGGCTCAGCCGGCTATGGCTGAAGGCCTCGCGCGGCGAGCTGGAGGAGGACCCCGTGGTCTACGCCATTACGGACAAGCGCAGTTTGCAACTCGGAGTGGTCGTCGTCGTTATCGTGCTGTCGGCGCTCTTGCGATAGCGCCGCGATACACTAGAGAGAAGAATGAAGACGCGAGACATTCTCCGACTCATACAGGACGAAGGCTGGTACCAGGTGGCGCAACGCGGAAGCCATCGGCAGTTCAAGCATCCGTCGAGGCCGGGAAAAGTCACCATTGCCGGACATCCTTCAGAGGAGATGGACGAAGGGACCCGCAAGAGCATCTTCAAACAGGCAGGGATCAAGCCATGAAAGAATACGCTGTCGTCTTCGAGAAAACGTCCACCGGCTGGAGCGCGTACGCGCCCGACCTTCCCGGCCTCGGTGTCGCGGGGCCAACGTATGATGCCACCGAAAAGCTCATCCGCGACGGCATCGAGTTCCACATCGAAGGACTCCTCCGCGACGGCGAACCCGTCCCAGAACCCACCACCCGTGTCGCTAGAATGCCAATTTCCGCTTAATTAATTATGACCGACCTCTTCGATATTGAACATGATTCATTCGGTTACGACGAGCCAACTCTGGACAAACTTTTTGAGACGCTCAAACAGGAAGTACGCTCCTCTTCTGCGAACTATTCTCAGGAGGTCTTCCGTCTCCATTGGCTAGGTCGCAAACAGGGTAGGCTAAAAACTCTCCGCGAAGGGTGGTCGAAGTCCGCTCCCCCAGAAGCTCTCAAGCCCCTGGGCATCCGCTTCAACCAGCTTAAGCAGCAGATCGAAGCAGCCCTCGCTGGCGCCGCCGCGACGCCCGTCGCGTCTGCGGCAAAGTCCTGCCTCGACTTCTCGCTGCCCGGTTCGGTGCGCGCGATGGGGATTCAGCATCCGCTGCTGAAGACGATGCAGGAGATTGTCTCGGTCTTCCACGATCTTGGCTACTCGACCGCTCTGGGGCCGCAGGTGGAGTCCGACTTCTACAACTTCGAGGCGCTGAACTTCCCGCCCAACCACCCCGCGCGCGACACGCAGGACACGCTGGTGCTGGCGGACCAACAGGCAAAGCCCTCGCGCGAGCGGCTGCTGATGCGCACGCATACCTCGCCGGTGCAGATTCGCAGCATGATCGCGCAGGCGCCTCCGGTGCGCATCGTCGTCCCCGGCAAGGTGCATCGCAACGACGCCGCGGACGCCACGCACTCGCCCGTGTTTCATCAGGTGGAAGGGTTGTGCGTGGACGCCAACATCACGTTTTCCGATCTGAAGGGAACGCTCGACCACGCCATGAAGGCGCTCTTCGGATCGGCGGTGAAGACGCGCTTCTTCCCCAGCTTCTTCCCCTTCACCGAACCCAGCGCAGACGTGCAGATTTCGTGCATCTTCTGCGCGGGCAACGGCTGCCGCAAGTGTAAAAACTCCGGATGGATCGAGCTGCTGGGCTGCGGAATGGTCGATCCCGCGGTCTTCGCCAGCGTCACCGAGGCGCGGCGCAAAATTAATCAAGCGGACGACGCATACAACCCGGAGAAGATCAGCGGCTTCGCCTTCGGCATGGGTGTTGAGCGCATCGCCATGATCCAGCACGGCATCAGTGAGATCGGCCACTTCTACAGCGGCGACATGCGGTTTCTGGAGCAGTTCGCGTAAGAGAATCATCTTCAATCAGAAGTTGTCATCCTGAGCGTAGCGAAGAATCCCCGTATTTGTTCTTGCCGTTGCTTGTACTTGTTCGTCATTCTGGCGCAGCCAGAATCTCTGTATTTCGCCGTTGCCTGTTTTCTTTCTGTGCAATCAGTCAGTATCGGAGGGAGTCATCGACAATCAAGCTAACATCATCGACCCCGACTACGATGCGTGGTTTCGCGAACAGGTTCAGGAAGCTCTCGACGATCCTCATCCCGGCATCCCCTCCGAAGAAGTTGAGGCGCATTTCGCCAAGCGTCGAGCGGCATCACTGAGCGTTCTTCGCTCTGAACTATTAGACTAAGAATCGTTATCCCATGAATATTCTCTCCAAATGGCTGCGCAGCTACGTTCCCGGCATTGCGGTGGACGACCGCCAACTCGCTGAAGACCTCACTCTGCGCGGCATCGCGGTGGAGGGGGTGCATGACCTTGGCAACAATGCCGAGGGCAACGCGAACGGGCATCTCTTCGAGATGGACATCACCACCAACCGCGTCGATGCGATGAACCACTACGGCATCGCGCGCGAGGCGGCGACGATCTACAACCTTCCGCTGACGCCGCTCGACACCACACTGCCTGCCGCGACTCCCGTAGCGAAGCTGTTTTCCGTCGAGATCGCCCCCGAGGCGCAGAGTCTTTGCGGACGCTTCACCGCGCAGGTCCTGCGCAATATCACCATCGCGCCGTCGTCGGGCCAGGTGGCGGAGTTCTTCGCTCTGCTCGGCATCAAGCAGATCTCCAACGCGGTCGATGCAACCAACTTCGTCCTGCTGGGCATGGGCCATCCCAACCACGCATACGACCTGGACAAGCTCGACGGCGGAATCATCGTCCGGCTGGCGCGCAAGGGCGAGCGGGTCAAGCTGCTGGATGGATCGGAGCACACGCTCGAAGCCGACGACCTGGTCGTCGCGGACCACTCCCGTGTGCAGGGGCTGGCCGGAGTGATGGGCGGCTGGGACTCGATGATTACCGCGGAGACGAAAAACATTCTGGTCGAGGCCGCGTGGTTCGACCCCGCCAGCGTCCGACGCAGCGCGCGCCGCCACGGCCTGCACACCGACGCATCGCACCGCTTCGAGCGCGGCGCGGACCTCAACGGTTGCGCCACCGCCAACGCACTGGTCGCTAAGCTGATACTCGAATCCGGCGGCGCACCCGATGGCGGTCTGGTCGATGTTGTGGTCCCATCGGTCGCCGCCCGCACGGCACTCCGCCCGCCCATTGCGCTATCGCTGGGTCAGGTCCAGCGCCACCTGGGCACTACGCTGGAAGACAAGCCGGGCCAATCCGCGCTGACCGCAGAGATCGTCCGCCAGTACCTTACTGCGCTCGGATGTGAGCTGACGCAAACAAACTCCGCGGAGCCAGCCTTCTCCGTCAAGCTGCCGAGTTGGCGGCTCGACCTCGAACGCGAGATCGACCTGGTGGAAGAGATTGCGCGCGTCTACGGCTACAACCGCTTTGCCAACACGCTGCCCACGGCGCTGCCCGTCATCGCGCACCCGCTCGCCGCAGGGGAGGCCGCAGTGCGCATGCGCCTGCTGGCGTTGGGCTATTCGGAGGCGATCTCCAGCAGCTTCGCGTCCGAGGCCGACGGCGCGGCCTTCCTCGGCACAGATCGGCAAGCCACTGCGCGCGGAGTCATCCAACTGGAAAATCCGCTCTCCGACGAGGCGCGCCTGCTGCGCCCATCGCTGGCGCCAGGAATGCTCACAATGCTCGCGTACAACCTCAACCGCGACGTGCGCGAGGTGCGCCTCTTCGAGCAGGGATCGATCTTCAGCGGAACAGCCGAGCGAGTCGCCGAGTCGCACAATCTCTCTCTGGGCCTCACCGGAGACCTGCCGCCGACGCGCCTGCAGCGCGCCAAGGACGCCGCCGTCTTCGAGCTGAAGGGCGTCATTGAGTCGCTGCTCTCGCTCTTTGCCGCATCACTCGACGAGCTGAGCACCAGCGCAACCGAGCGCCTGACCTTCTCCGCAGACGCGCCCGCGTGGCTTGAGCCGGGCCGCAGCGCAACGGCTTTGCTCAACGGCGCACCCATCGCCTGCTTCGGCGAACTGGCGGCCAACCAGCGCGAGGCACGCAAGCTGCGCCAGGCTGTCTTCCTCGCCGAGCTCGACCTCGAAGCGCTTTACCGCCTGCCGCTGCGCCGCGCCACCGCGCGCGAGATCTCGCGCTTCCAGGCCGTCGAGCGCGACTTCTCCTTCACCTTCGCCGACGCCATCCAGTGGAGCACCATCGCCGGCGCAATCCACGCGCTTGCCATCCCCGAACTCACGCGCCTCGCACCGGTTGAGATCTTCCGCGACGCAAAGGCCGGCTCTGCGCCGGCAGGAAAGTACGCGCTGCTTCTGCGCTGTGTCTTCCAGTCCAACCAGCGGACCCTGCGCGAGGATGAGTTGACCGAGTGGTCCACCAGGCTCATCGCAACCCTCAGCGCGCTGGGCGGCGCCATCCGGACCTAGCCAGACTCATGCGTGGTTCTTCCTGACGAACTCAATTGAATAGAAGACCCGTTTTGCACAGTCGCAGCGAGGCCGCAACACTCCTCAATCCGCTTTATACTTCGGGTATGAGTACAGGTGTGAGTGTGGATGAGTTTGAGGCGCTCGAGCAGAAGGTGCTGCGGGCTGTGGAGATCGTAAAACGCGAGCGCGAGGCGCGCGCCGTGGCCGAAGGCGAAGTGGCATCGCTACGGCAACAGCTTGCCGCGCAGGCTGAGGCTGCGCAGAGCCAGATTGCGGCTGCCCAGAGCAAGGCTGAGGCTGCCCAGCGCCAGATTGCGTCGGCCCAGAGTCAGGCGGACACGGTTCAGAGCCAGGTTCAGGCCGCGCAGAGCGAGATGGAAGCCGCGCAAAGCCATGCGGAGGCTGCACAGCGCGAGAAAGAGGTGGCCGAGAGCCAGATAGCCGCGCTCAACCAGGAGCGCGACGCGGTCCGCCAGCGGGTCGAGCGGATGCTGCACCAGATGGACGAGTTGCTGTAGGTTGGTCCGCTGGAAAACTACAGGCTTCGCCAGTTCAGAAGTGCAACATTGGGAGAGGAGACGCGAGTGACGGAGTGGAACGGAAAGCAGGATGAGACTGGCCTGGGCGGTCAACCATCGGCAGGCCCCGCCGCCACGCCCGAGGCGGTCAGCGTCGAGATCTACGACCAGATCTACAACCTGCGCGGCTCCGATGGCGAGTACATCCAGCAGCTTGCCGCTGTAGTGAACGCCAAGATGCGCGCGGTCGCGGCCCACGGCGGCACAGCCGATTCGCTGCGCGTCGCGGTGCTGGCGGCGCTGAACATCGCCGACGAACTGATGGCCCTGCGCGCGCGCTACGACTCGCTGGCCGGCAGCGTGGACAGCGCCGAGGACTCCATGCGCTCCCGTGCCGACACGCTCAGCGAGATGCTCGACGACCTTCTCGAAGACCGCCGCGCAGGCTGACCGCGCCAACTATAGAAATGGGTTGTGGATGGTCACAGTGCCGAACTTCTGGCCGTGCTGAAGATCTTCCGAGTAGAGCAATTTGCAGCCTGCCTGCTGCGCCGCCGCGACGATAAGGCTGTCGTACCAGCTCAGCCGGTATCGCTCCTGGATGCGGATTGCCTCACTGAAGAGGATCGTTGAGGAGTGGACGAATAGCAGGGGGCGGAGAACAGTCTCCAGCAGTTCCTGCGCATCGATGGGAGAAATCTTGTGGGACGCCTTCACCAGGAGAACGTTGAATAGCTCCTGAACCACCTGATAGCTGATGATGCCGGTCCGCGAAGTACCATGTTGCGTCAGCAGACGGCTCGCAATGCGCTGCTTTCGAGGGTCACGATCATCCCTGGCATAGACAAGAATATTGGTGTCGAAGAAGACCTTAGCGCTCATTCATCTCTTCGCGAGTATATTTTCGGTCGATTTTGACGTATTTGGTGCGCTCCATGAGGTCGTCGAACTGCTCGGCATAGCTCTTCCGGGTGGTATAGCTGGCGAGCCACTCACGGAAGGCGGCATTCAGCGTGGTGTTTTGATCGGCTGCGGCCTTGCGTGCCTGCTCGATCAGCGATTCTTCGGCGCTGAGAGTGATATTCTTCACTGTTTTAGTGTACGCGAAAACAGTGCACAAGGCAAAATAACTCGCGTCAGCGGCGGTTGAGGCCGAGCAGCGAGAGGAAGAAGCTGGCGAAGATGGCTTCCACGCCCAGCATCAACAGCGTGGCGGAGGGAAGCGTCAGGCGCAGCATGTGCGTTGGCGAGAGGTGTCCAAAGCCTGTTGCGTGCCACAGAAAGACCGCGTAGCCCAGCATTCCCGCGCCAATCAGAAGCAGCAGGCAGCCGAAGAGCAGGCCCGTCTCCAGCGTGATGAACTTGAAGAGCCGCTCGAACCGCGGGTTCACGGGAAGAAATCCCTCCTGCGTTCCGAAGACCTTGGCCGATACGGCAAAGACGGTGATGTGCGCCCCGATCAGCACCAGGCCGAGCGCATAGGTCAGCGTGTCGACGTCGAAGGTGTACGCGCCAATCACCAGCGGCCCGGGCAGCAGCGCGGCGGAGAGCACAAGTCCCACCAGAAGCGCGGCCAGTCCAGGGTAGAAGAAGAGCCAGCGCGGGCTGTAGAGCAGGAGGAAGCGGAGGTGACGCCAGCCGTCGCGCCAGGAGCGAAGATGCGGCGGACGCGAGCGGCCGTCGGGCGAGAGGGTGGTGGGCACCTCGGTCATGCGCAGCCCGGCCAGCGAGCTTTTGACCACCATCTCGGATGCAAACTCCATTCCCGTGGTGCGCAGATTCAGCCCGAGGATCGAGTCGCGGCGGAAGGCGCGCAGGCCGCAGTGGAAGTCGCGCACCGGGATGGAGAAGAAGACGCGCCCGATGGTGGAAAGGATGGGGTTGCCAATGTATTTGTGCAGCGGCGGCATGGCACCGCGCTCGATCGAACCGGCGAAGCGGTTGCCCATCACCAGGTCGTATCCCTCGTCGAGCCTGGGAAGAAAACGCGGCAGGTGCTCAAAGTGGTAGCTGGCGTCGGCGTCGGCCATCATGACGTACCGCCCGCGCGCGGCTTCGATGCCTGCGATCAGCGCGGCCCCATAGCCACGGGTGGCGACATCGACGACGCGCGCTCCCTCTTGCGTGGCGATGCGCTGCGAGCCATCCGTGGACCCGTTATCAGCGACCAGGACCTCGCCGGAGATGCCGCTGGCCGCAATCGCCGCCGCCGCCTGACGCACGCAGAAGGCCAGCGTCTCGGCCTCATTCAAACACGGCATAAGGATCGTGAGGTCGAGATCGGTCATGGGGAGAATGGTAACAAACGGAGTTGCTGGTTGTTAGGGCAATATCAACATTGGTGTACCCAACGCAAGAAAACAGACAAGAGCAAAAGCGAAATGCGGGGGTCCCTCCACTGACCACCCCAACGAGCAAGTTCGCTCGTCGGGGACCCCGGTTGCGGCGGCAAAGTACGCCGCCTCCGGTCGGGATGACGGCAAATAGATTGGGGACATCAATTCCGATTCTGCTCTAGTTGTCAGTTGAGCGGAAGCGCGTAGAAGGTGGTTCCGTCGAGTTGTTGCCAACTGCGGAAGGCGGGGTCGGAGTCGCTGACGCGGAAGTTGCCGAAGTCGGCGACCAGAACTTTGACGCCCTGGGCGCGGACAACACCGATGGCCTGCTCGCGGTTGGGCAGGGCGGCGAGGAATTGCGGGACAGGCGTTTCGGGATCGTAGATCTCGGTAAGGATGCGCACTCCGGCCAGCCGCGCCCAGTAGTGGTCGTTGAGGCAGGCAATGGAGCCGACGCACGCAACGGAGTCGCCGGGATGCACGCCGAGGGATTGGAGGCCGCCGGCAATATGAATCATGGCGGGCGAATACCAGCCGCCGGGATACCCCCTCATGACAATCTGACGCCGGTCTTCAAAGACGATGCGCAGGCTCTCGCCGGTGGCCAGCAGCGCAAGCAGAAGAACCAGGGCCGAGGCGGTGAAGCGAAGGCGTGCCGCCGCGCACTGAGGCGGTTGCGACTCCGCTCCGCTCCGCACATCTCGAACACGCAGCGTAGCAAAGAGCGGCAGAAGAATACTCAGGTAGGCGACCGTGACGTAGCGCTCTTCCGTATTGACGATGGCGTAGATGCCCCAGATGGCGACGCCCAGCAGCAGCGGCGGCAGCCAGAAGGCGTTTGTGCCGGGCGTGCCAGGCTTCCAGGGCAACACGGGGCGCGCCCCCAGCAGGAGCAGCAGCGCCAGCAGCAGCAGCGCCTCGGGATGATTGAAGAGGTAGCGGACAAACAGAACCGAATCGCGCGTGGCGCGCGGAAGGTCCTGGCGCAGGCTGAAGTGCGGCTTGATCTGCTCGTTCCAGTAGGTGGTGTCGAACCAGTCCGGGTAGGTGCCGTAGGGCATCTCCGCATAGCTGAGGATGAGCGGTGTATGCAGCAGTTCCTTCTCGGGGTGCTTGAGGTGGACCTCGGAGGAGCCAAACTGCGCGGTCTGGTATGGCTGCAAGTGCATCTTCCCGGTGCCTCCGACGTACCACGCGTAGTTGAGCGCGCCGGAGTCGCCGAAGTCGAAGCGGTGCCTCTGATGGGAGAGCGCGGCAACGTAAGGCCCGGCCACAACCGCAAAGCAGAGCAGAGCGACCAGCGCGGCAGAGATGATTCGCGCAGACCTGTGCTTCAGCCAAATCCAGCGGAAGGCCGCCAGCGCGAAGATGCAGAGAAGCGCAAAGGGAAACGCGAACGACTTGGTGAGATAGGCGCATCCCAGCGCCACACCCATCAGCGCGGCGTAGCGCAGGCGGTTGGTTGCGAGATGCGCCAGAAGCGCCGCCATGGCAAATAGCAGGAACGCCTGCATCAGCGCGTCGGGGCGAATCTTGCCCAGCGAAAGCTCGCGCTGGCTCGCGATGACAAGCAGCGTTAGTCCGAGGAAGCGCAGCATGGTACGGTCCAGCAGATAGCTGACTTGCCGACTGGCTGACTCGCGCAGCCGCGCGATCGAGTCTGTGAAGCAGACGACGGCGACCATCCCCAGCAAAAATATTCCGAAGTTGACGAAGTAGTAGGCGCGCAACTCCGTCGCTGGAGTTGCCCGCGAGAGCGTGTGTCCCAGCGCGAGGAACGCCGGGTACATGGGGTGCCAGTAGCCGTTGACGATTCCCGCCCAGTGGTGCGCGCGCAGCAGGTCGCCCAGGTCCATGTAGGCGACCGCGTCGCCGTCAAGTTGATAGCCGTCGTAGATCGCGTAGCCAAAGGTGACCAAAGCCGCCAGCGCGCAGTAGAACGGAAAGAACCGGCGCAGCAGGGTGGAGATGGCGCGCTCTTCGAGATGATCTTTCTGCGGATCGCCTGGGTTCACCTGAGAGGTTGCTTCCATGGGAATGATTATCGCAGAGGGGTGGCGCATTGACGCCGGTAATGAATCAAAGGGATGGTCAACGGGAAACCCCCACATCTCAATGGAAAGATGTGGGGTGCCCGATAGGTTTGCTGTAGCGAGATTTTACGAAACACGCCTAGACGTCCTTGACGCCGTCCACAAACGCCTTCAGCTTGCGGCTGCGGCTGGGGTGGCGCAGCTTGCGCAGCGCCTTGGCTTCGATCTGCCGAATGCGCTCGCGCGTCACCTGGAAGCTCTGGCCGACCTCCTCCAGCGTGTGCTCGGAGCCGTCTTCGAGGCCGAAACGCATCTTGATGACACGCTCTTCGCGCGGGGTCAAAGTCCGAAGCACTTGGGACGTATACTCCTTGAGGTTGACGGCGATCACCGCGTCGGCGGGCGAGACCGCCATGCGGTCTTCGATGAAGTCCCCAAGGTGCGAGTCCTCCTCTTCGCCGATCGGCGTCTCCAGCGAGATGGGCTCCTGCGCGATCTTCAGCACCTTGCGCACCTTGGCCACCGGAATGTCCATGCGCTTGGCAATCTCTTCGCTCGAGGCCTCGCGCCCCAGTTCCTGGACCAGTTGACGCGAGGTGCGGATGAGCTTGTTGATGGTCTCGATCATGTGCACCGGGATGCGGATGGTCCGTGCCTGATCGGCGATGGCGCGGGTGATGGCCTGGCGAATCCACCACGTCGCGTAGGTGGAGAATTTGTATCCGCGGCGATACTCGAACTTGTCCACCGCCTTCATCAGGCCGATGTTGCCCTCCTGAATCAGGTCGAGGAACTGCAGGCCGCGGTTGGTGTACTTCTTGGCGATGGAGACGACGAGGCGAAGGTTGGCCTCGATCAGTTCGCGCTTGGCGCGCTCGGCGTCCATGTCTCCCTGGATCATCTCGCGCTGGGTGCGCTTCAGGTCTGCGATGGGGGTGCCTGCGTCGGCCTCGATGCGTTCCAGATCGGTGCGGCAGTTCTTCTGCTGCCGCCGGTACTCCTTGCGCAGCTCTTCGGAGCGCGATGCCTCATGCTTGGCTTCCAGCGACTTGATCTGCCGCTCCAGCGTGCGCATGGCATCCACGGTTTTGTTGACCTTGTCCAGCAGCCGCTTCTTCTCGGAGTTGGTGTACTTGAACTCGCGGATGATGCGGTTGATGTAGACCTGCTCGCGGCCCAGCAGCCAGCGCGTCTTGCGCATCTCGCGGACCTTGGCGCGGGTCTCCTTGCCGGTGTGCGCGGCGGCCTTCTCGGAGAGCGTCTGCGCCTTCTTCTGGTGCTTGACGATGACGTCGATGCGGCCGACGGTCGCCTTCACCCGCGCCTGCAGGATCTCTTCCGTCAACTCCTCTTCGTCGAAGGTGACCACTTCCTTGATGTTGCGCACGCCGCGGCGCAGGTCCTCGCCGAGGCCGACGATCTCGTGAATCACGATGGGCGAGCGCGAGATGGCCTTCATGACGCGGTTCTGTCCGCGTTCTATCCTCTTCGCAATTTCGACCTCGCCCTCTCGCGTCAACAGGGGGACGGTGCCCATCTCTCGCAGGTACATGCGCACCGGGTCGTTGGTTTTTTCGAGGGTACCGGGCGATAGGTCGAGTTCCACGTCATCGGACTCTTCGCCCGCCTCGGGCTCGTACTTGTCGCGGTCCGCGCCCATGCGATTGTCGCCCGCGAGCACATCGATGCCCTGGGTGTTGATGGTGGTCATCAGGTCGTCCAGTTCGTCGGGCGAGGTGATGTCGCTGGGCAGCAGGTCGTTGACCTCACCAAAGGTCAAGTAGCCCTTCTCTTTTCCGGTGTCGATGAGTTTTGCTAAATCATCTTCAAACTTGTCAATCTTGTCGTTTTCTTCAGCCACGGCGGTGCGCACTCCTGGGGAGAAAATTTTCTGGGGCCGTCTGGGGTTCAGGCGGAGATTTCCCTTGGTTGTTTCGGGGTTAACCGGGGGTTGTTGCGGTATTGACCGCGGTGGCAAGCCCGATCGCCAAGGGGCAGATCAGGGCATTCTAAGGCGCACGACCCCAGTTGATACTAGAGTACCACAACTTTTGATGAATCTGGCGCGAAAACGACTCACAGCGGAACCGCGTGGCTGGTGAACCAGGCAGTCAACTCCGCTTCGCTGAGCGAACCATCGGCAAGTCGGAGATAGACAAAGTATTTCTCCTCTGGAGGAGCAACTACCTTTAGCCCATTAAGCCGGAGAAAGCCCTCAGCGACGACGAGCGCTGTGCGTTTGTTGCCATCGACAAAGGCATGATTTCGCGCAATCCCAAAAGCATACGAGGCTGCAAGGCGGGGAAGAGTGGCGGAATCCTCATAGGCGAAGACGTTGCGCGGCTTGGCCAGGGCAGAGTCGAGGAGGCACTCGTCTCGGATTCCGTCGGAGCCGCCATGCTCTGCAAGTTGCCTGGAGTGCGCGACGAGAACCTCCGGCTTCTCCACCCAGATGGGCTCATCCATCGCTATTCAGCCAATTTCTTCAATACATCGCGGTTCTCTCGCATTACCTGCTCGAACGCGTCGAGCTTCTGTGCGAAGTTTACGTCGTAGGGGGAGATGCGAACGCCGTCTGGAGACTCGGTTAAATAGACGGTATCGCCCTTTTCTATATGAAGACAACTGAGAATCTCCTTCGGCAAGACAATCCCTACAGAGCTTCCAATGGTCGTGACTTTAACTGCTGTGACCATGATGTCCCCTCCCCAACCTGATTACAATATGCATTATAACCTGCAAGTGTGGATCGTTCAATCTTCAGGTTTGAGATTGACTCGTCGCAACTGAGCCAACAGCACGCCGGGTCTGAGCGATGGAGGGTAATGCAGCATGCTGGCCATGAACGCTGGAAACGTGTCGTGCGCGATGCGCAGGGAGGCCGGCAGCACATAAAAATTCATGGTCAGCTCCGAGATCAGCAACGCCGCCGCCGCGCCATACAGGCCCTCCCAGCGCGCAAGATAGAAACATGCAACGCAGGTCAGGCTGGTTGCCGCCAGGTAGATGGCAGCCATCGTCTGGTGCTGATTGGTCGAGACCATCAGAGTGGAACTGGTCGACCACAGCGAGTAGACGACCACCACCAGGAGGAGGATCGCCAGCAGAGGACGGCTTGGCGGCACATGCCCTCCGGTCCAGTGGTGAAGGAAGTACGGCCCTGCCGTCATCATGCCGGCAACCACGAACACCGCGATAATCAGGGCCAGTTGGCAGGCGCGGCGGTGCAGCGTGCGGGTGAGAGCTACATTCTTTGCGCCGTAGGCCAGCGACAACTCGGGCCAGAAGGTGGCGTTCACCATCTGCACCATCTGGAGCGCCACCCGCGAGACGGTGCGCGCGCTGGCGAAGATGGCCACGTCGACCGGTCCCAGCGCATAACCGACGGCGATCAGGGTTCCCTGCAGGTTAAGCGCGTTGCCGATGGGAAATCCCATGAAGGCGAACGCAGGCGAGGCGAGGCGGCGTATCTCGGAGAAGCGGGCGTGCTTCCACCCGAACTCGATCCATGGAATGTCCTTGCGCACGAACAGGCCGAATGTGACGGTGCCAATGCCGTTGGCCACGAGGAACACCAGCGCGGCCGTGCGTGGGCCGTAGCCGAGAACAACCGGCGCCATGGTCGCGGCGAAGGCGGCCAGCGAGATCATGGTCTTCACGAACGTGCCGTAGGGGTAGCGCGCGACACATGTGTAGGCCGCGCTCATCAGCTGCTCGAGTTGGCCGAGCAGAACGGAGAAACCGAGGTAAAAGACGATCCACTTGGTGTCGGACTCGCTGATGGCGTGGATGTTCAGCAGGCTGGCGGCGGGCACCAGGTAGAGTATGGGCACCAGAAGCAGACCGACCGCCGCACAGATCATCGAGATGAGCCACCAGCAGCTTTGAAAGACGCGCAACGCTGCCTCGCGGTCGCCGGCCGAGTTGAGCATTGTCATCTCGTTGGAGGCCACATTGCCGAAGCCGATGCTGGAAAACGTGAGATAGGTGGGAATCGCGCTGACGATCAGCCAGTTGCCATAGACGCTGGCCGCCCAGAAGTGAAAGAAGAGAGGGACCTGGACGAGCTGGGTGATGGTGCTGGCCAGCTTGCCAACCCAGTTGGAGGCGAAGCCGAGGGCGAGTCGTCGTTTTATTCCACCTTCCATCGTGGACTGCCCTTTCGCTGGCCAGATGATCTACAAACTTACATCCTCTACAGAAACGCCCCGTGCAAATCGATCGATGGTTTATCTTACGGTGTTCGGGCCGTAGTTGCCTCCTGCCAGGTCAGCGGCCGACGGAGCGCAGTCGGGAGGCAAGACCGCGCACTAAGGGCCGCGCCAGGCCGAACCAGTCGATGGCGTGCAGACGCTCGCCCCGCTCGAAGCGGCTGAACAATCCCTGCTCGCCGACCGACTCGGCCCAGGGACGCATTGCTTCGATCAGTTGGCCGCGCTCGGCGGAAGGAAAATCGTTGCTGACGGCAACAAGGCAACGCCGAAACTGTTTGCGGCTGGCCTGCCCTATCCACGATGGAACGCCCAAGCCGGCTAGACGCGTAGCGCGCGGCATCAACTCGGAGTAGATGATGTGCATCTCGCGCATTTGGATGTGATGGCGCGCGCGAATGACGCTGGATTGATGGCCGCCGCGGTACTTGGCGATGGGCTGGTCGCAGTACACGATCTTGCCCAGCGCACCGGCCAGCAGCCACATCCCCCAATCTCCGACCAGCGTCACCTCTTCAGGAAAGCCGCCGACCTGCTGCCATATGTCGCGACGCAGAGAGAAGGCGGCGAAGGACCCTTTCGGTCCAAAACGCTGCTCCCGGATGGTTCTGGGTGGCGCTGTGACCTTTCTCACACTGATGAGATGGCGCTCCTCGACGATCGCACCCACGGCGTCGATGTCGATCCAGGCCGCGCGCAGCAGAACGGCGTCAGGCGTCTTTTCAACCGTTTCCCTGACGCTGCGAGCGAAGTTCGGCAGCGCCAGATCGTCGCTCGAGAGAAGCGATATCCAATCGCCGGTCAACTGCGAGATCGTGAAGTTCCAATTGCCCGCCATCGTCAGATGTCGCGCAGGTGTCACCACTCGAACGCGCCCTTCGAACTCGCGCAACACCTCCGCCGTCGAGTCCGTGCTGTGATTATTCGAGACCACGATCTCGTCGAAGGGGACCTCCTGCTGGAGAAGGCTTTCCAGAGTCTCCCCAAGAAAGCTTCCCTGGTTATACGCAGGTACACCAATAGACAAGCGCATGGGGATGGTCTACCTCTTCCTCGATTCAGTCTCGCGGAATATCACACCGGCTTCGGTTCTGCCGGCTTCGGATCATTCGATTGTCGCATCTCATCGTCGAGGATGGCGCGAACCCCCTCGGCGAGGGAGATGTTTGGCTCCCATCCGGGCAGTCGCGGGCCATCCCAGGGAACCATGACCTCTCGTTCGCGGTAGTCGCGCGCCCCCCACACTGCGTGCAGCGGTTTGCCCGCGGCTCCCTCCACGATCCCGGCAACCTCGCGCAGGGTCCTGTGCTGGCTGCCACTGACGCCGTAATCGGCGAGGCCCGGCTGCTGCTGCATCTCGACCAGATGTGCAGCGTGCAGAAATGCTCGGCAAATGTCATTTACATGAACCAGATCGAGAATCTGGGCACCGGGAGATAGCTCCATAACCTGTCCGGTCTTGACGGCTTCGATGAGCTGACGGAGTACCTTGCGACGTGTGTCGCCAGGTCCATAGCTATCGAATAGTTTTAGGCTGATGGCACGAAATCCGGAGACCTCAGTGTAATAACGGAGTATGTCGTCGAAAGCCTGTTTCGTCGAGGCGTACAGGTTGACGGGGTTGAATGAAGCCCCCGAGAAATGCTGCCACGACGTGCCGGTACTTACGATTCTGCTGACATGACCAAGACGCATAGCCTCTAGCAACTGGGTGCCAAAGAGTATGTTCGACTGGATGAGATCCGGAATCTGCTCGGGTGTGTGCTGCGAGAGAACCAGCGAGGCCAGATGAAAGACGATGTCCGGATGCATCTCCCCGACTGCGGCGACCACGTCCGTAGTCGGACCATCGTAGCGAAAAACAAGATCAATGTTTGGGTCTGAGGTTAGCTTCTGGATTGCCCCGGGGCGCGCAAGAACGCCCACCTGACACCCAGACTGGCGCAGATGGCGCACAAGGTGAGAACCGATAAACCCCGATGCGCCGGTGACAAGCGCGCGTTTTGTAGTTGCCGACATACTGAAATTACAGTCCCTGGAAGATTCTTTCATACTTGGGATCGGGAGCTAACACCTTGATTGAACCGGTCTAATGGTCGCGCAGCTTGCGGTCTACGTCCAGTTTTTCCGCGATCAGTTGCGTCAGCATCGCCTGGTCTCCGCGCCGGTCGGCCTCGGCGATCTGCGAACGCAGTTCGCGTTGCCGCCGTTCCAGGCGACGCATTTCCAGCGTATCCAACGCGTCTTCCACCTGTGCGGTGAGCGCAGGCCCTTTCTTGGCCGGCGTGTATTCCAGGGCCTGGGCCAAGTGTGCACGGGCCTCTTCGGTGGCGGCAGCGTCCAGCGGGTTCGACGGCACGGGCGCGTTGGCCAGCGTGTCGAGCAGATCGGACGTAGCAAGATCCGCAATCCACGCCGAGTTCTCTGCCAGGCTGCGCGCCGCAAGCGCACGCGCCGGATTGCTCTCCGGCAGCACCAGCGCGCGCAGCAGGATGCGCTCCGTCTCCGTCATCGGCTCCGTCCGCTGCGCCGGGACGCTGGCCAGGCGATGCGCGGCAGCCTGCTTCAGCTCCTGTCGCATCAGCGCGGAGTCGATGCCCAGCTTATTCGCCGCATCCTCGGCGAACTGGTTGCGGCGAATCGGGTGGGCCATGCGGCGAATGTGTGGCAGCAGAAAGTTCATCGCGCTCACCTTGGCCTCCGCCGTGCGGCCGGGGAAGAGCTGGCGGGCGCGCTCGATCAGGTAATCGGAGTGGCGCTTGGCCGCGCGCAGTGCCGCGCCATAGGCCTGAATCCCCTTCTCGCGCACGAAGCGGTCGGGATCGAAGCCGCCCTCGAGCGTCACCAGCTTCACGTCGAAGTCTTCCTCGGTCAGCAGCGCGATGGATTTTTCCGCCGCCGTCGCGCCCGCCGTATCGGGGTCGAAGTTCACGATCACGCGCTTGGTGAAGCGACCGAGCAGCCGCACCTGCGTTTCGGTGAAGGCCGTGCCGGAGATCGCCAGCACATTGCGAATCCCGGCCATGTATACCGAGATGCAATCCATCTGCCCCTCCACCAGCACGGCGAAGTCACTCTTGCGCATCTCGGATTTCGCCTTATCGAGATTGAACAGAACATTGCCCTTGGTATACAGCACGGTCTCCGGCGAGTTGAGATACTTCGCGTTCTTGTCGTCTGGATCGAGCGCGCGCGCCGTGAACGCGATCACCTTGCCCGCCTCGTTGGCAATGGGAAACGTAATCCGCTTGCGAAAGCGCGCATACAGCTCGCCGGTCGGCAGTCCGTCGTCGCTTTTGTCTTTGGAGGAGAAGAGCCCGCTGGCGCGCATCGCCTCCTCGGCGAAGTGCGGCCTCAAGCTGTCGCGCATGTGGTTGTAGTCGTCCGGCGCGTAGCCGATGCGGAAGGTCTTGATCGTCTCCGCCGGGACGCCGCGCCCGGTCAGATACTCCCGCGCCCGCGCCGCCTCGGGGGCCTTCAACTGCGCCTCGAAGTACTGCGTCGCCGCCTCGTGCAGGTCGATCAACTGCCGCCGCAGTCCCGCCTGCTCCCCGTACTGGCGCGCCTCCTCCGGCGAACTGAACTCGCGCTTGGGCAGCGCAATCCCAGCCTTTGTAGCCACCGCGCGCACCGCCTCGGGAAAGCTGAGGCCCTCCATCTTCATCACGAAGTTGAAGACATCGCCCTTCTCGTGGCACCCGAAGCAGTAGTAGTAGCCATGCGTCGCGTTCACGCTGAACGACCCTGTCTTCTCCTTGTGAAACGGGCACAGGCCGGTGTAGTTCTGCGCGCCGGTCTTGCGCAGCTTCAGATATTCGCCGATGATGCGCACGATGTCCGCCTGCTGCTTCACGAGTTGTGCGAAGTCATCCGCCATAAGCGCTGCAATCTAAGAGTGTAGATGAAAAATGCATTACGCTAGACCTGCATAAAGAGGTATCTTGGTGATACTCCGTGAGGGATTGCTCAAACTGGATGGAAACCTGAAATGGCGACAAAAGCGCTAATCAAGCCGGAGTTGCTAACCTGGACGCGAAATCGTGCCAAGGTGACACTTGCCGACGCCGCCAAAGCTGCAAGTGTCAGCATTGAGGATATTGAGAGTTGGGAGGCCGGGGGCGATGCGCCTACCCTCAGCCAGCTCCGTTACCTCGCGGCGAAATATCATTTTCCGCTCGCGGTGTTTTATCTGCCTGAGCCACCAACGGACTTCGCACCATTGCGGGATTTCCGCCGTTTGCCGGAAGCTGGGGGCGGGAACATATCGGCCAATCTTGCATTCCACATCCGCAATGCCTATGAACGCCGGGAGTTAGCGCTTGAATTGCACGATGATCTGCGCGAGTCGGTGCAGGGCTTCCCTTTGAAAACGAAGCTGACTGATGATCCCGAGGCTATCGGTCAGGCTGTACGCACGTTTTTGGGAGCCGACGATGAGGCACAGACAAGAGCTGCTAGGCAGGGAAGGGCTTTCGATTTCTGGCGGCGCCGATTGGAGGAGCATAACATCCTCGTTTTTGTAATCAGCGGCCCGCATTACGGCGTCGAGTTGGAAGAGATGCGGGGCTTCGCCTTGGCCAAGGATGTGCTGCCGGTCGTCGTAATCAACGGCAAGGACTACAGCCAAGGAGGGAAGTGCTACACCCTTTTTCATGAGCTGACCCACATCATGCTCGGGGAAAGTGCTATATCGAATGGCAGCGCAGGGGCATTCAACTCGACCGCCGAGGAGCAACGGATCGAGCGTTTCTGTGATGCGGTGGCTGCGGCTGCTCTTATGCCGCGTCGGCTTGTCCTGTCTTTTCCTGACACCAAAGCGGTTGGCGAACGGAAATGGAACGACGAACAACTGCGTTCGATTGCAAAAGCGATCGGCGTGAGCCGGGAGGCGCTGCTTTTACGGCTCGTCACTTTGAAGCGGGCAACATGGGAATTCTACAACGCGCAGCGGGCAAGGTTTCACGATGAATATATGCAGATGGCCGCCGAAAAGGCCTTAGGCGAGAAAAAGCCCGTGCCAATCAAACAACCAATCTTGCTGATGAGCCGGAACGGTAGGGGATTCACTCGACTCGTGCTGCGCAGTTACTACGATCAACGCATTACGCTTAATGACGTTTCCAGCTATCTCGGTGCGAAGGTGAAGCATATTCCCGCGCTAGAAAGGGCAGCCTTCCAGCCGGCGGCATAAATGAGCCCGATGACCTATTGCATCGACACAAGCTCCCTCATAGCTGCGTGGCAAGAACGATACCCGATAGATAACTTTCCCTCGTTTTGGACCAAGATGGACATCCTGATTGCTGAGCAACGATTGTTAGCTCCCATCGATGTACTTCACGAAACCAAGAAGCGCTCCGATGAGCTATATACTTGGCTGAAGGAGCGAAAGTTCATGTTCCACGAGTTGAATGAAGAAATTCAAATTGAAGCTGCCCAAGTCCTTGCGCGGTTTCCACGTCTAGTAGGCGAAAAAAAGCTGCGTACTTCAGCCGATCCCTTTGTCATAGCCATGGCTCGCGTCGAAGGATTGCAACTTGTGACAGACGAAAAGCCGAGTGGTTCTCTTTTGCGACCCCATATTCCAGACGTATGCGTTGAATTGAACATGACCACAATTGGGCTGCTTCAGCTTATCCAGACTGAAAAGTGGGTGGTGGGATAGAAATGGTGAGTTGAGGGGAGGTGGCCACAGCCGTGACCACAGCCCTTACAATAGAAGTCGATGCTGATCCCTGAAGAGCTTGACCGCATCTGTATCGTCCTGGTTCGCGCGCGCAATCCCAACAACATCGGGGCCGCGGCGCGCGCCATGCACGACTTCGGCCTGCGCCACCTGCGCGTGGTCAACGACTTCCCCGTCCCCTTCGAGAGCGCCCGCTCCGCAGTCGATGCCAACGATGTTCTCGCCAGCGCGGTTGCCTGCGCCACGCTCGCCGAGGCCGTCGCAGACTGCACGCTTGTCGTCGGGACCACCGCCGTCGGCGAGCGCGACCTGCAACACCCCCTGCTTCCGCTCGCCGAAGCCGCGCCGCGCCTGCGCGCCGAACTACGCAGAAGCAGGAGTTCCAGCCACAACGAAAGCGTCAGCGAAGAAGTGAGTGCAAGCAGAGGGGCTGGAATCCTACCGGATAGCAACCCGGGCCGCGTGGCGCTGCTCTTTGGCTCCGAAAAGACCGGCCTCAGCAACGAAGAGATGAGCCACTGCAACTGGCTGCTCACCATCCCCATGCAGCCGTACGCGGACGTGCGCCACGCTTCGATGAACCTGGGCCAGGCGGTCGCCGTCTGCCTCTATGAATTAGTGCGCGATGAATCGGAGCCGCGGAAATTGGCACGCGATGAGCCGCAGCCGCAGAGTCTGGCGGGCGATCCCGCCAACTCGCCAGCAGCCGAATCGCCAACCACCGCAGCCGACCTGGAACGCCTGACCACCCTGCTCGCCGAGACTCTGGAAAAGTCGGGCTACCTGCGCCGCCACCCCGCCAACTGCGAGCCCGCGCAGCTGCGCCGCCTGCTCCGCCGCATGGCCGCCGACGCAAACGACGCCCCCATCTGGATGGGCATCTTCCGCCAGCTCCTCTGGAAAATCCGCCGCGCATGCGATTAAACACCCAGGGCATAACCAGGCACCCACCCGGTGGTTGATGAAAAGATGGAGACGGCCCACTTTCCGTAGCCGGATTTACAGGCTGGCAGGAGTTGACGGAGCGCATCTGCAATGCGGGAATCAGCGACCAGCAGCTTCCTTCCTCCCCTGACGCGCGGTCAATAAGCCGGCTCGCGGGCGATCCATTCGCCGCATATTATCCCCATTCAATGCATGATCTTGCCGTTCGCTATTCGATCCTTCCAATGTTGCGTCCGGCTGCGTAATCTTAAGACCGGAATGCGTCTTGTTTTATCAGCGGCATTGTGCCTTCGAGACACTCATTCCGTTTGAACACTGAATTGTGTTCCAGCACGGGTTCGATGGATAGTTTCCAGGATTTGTTTTATCAAGCAACAGATTCGTTCCTTCAAGCCCCAGGATGAGAGAGCCCCGGCCCCGTCCGACCAACATTCCTTCAGGAGAGATATACACATGGCAAAGCGCGCAAAGTTGATGGAACGAGCGATAGTTCAGGTCGCCAAAGGTGGATGGGCGATCTACAACGGCCTCAACTCGCTGGCCGGCGACACGCCCAGCTTTACGCCCAAGTGGAGCGACAAGCCCCTGCTGAAGAGCTACGAGAAGGAAAAGCCGCCACTGGGCTGGCCGCGCACCACCGACTCGCTCTGTCCGAAGTGCGTGCCGGAGATTCGTCAGCAGATCGTCGACGGCAAGCTGCCGCATGAGGTTCTGCTGAACGAGAAGGTTGGCGAGCTGAAGGCGCAGATCATCGAGCGCGACGGCAAGATCCTGATGGTCAAGGACTGCCCCATCCACGGCCACTTCGAGGACGTGATGTCGATCGACCCGGCCTTCATGAAGCATCTGGAAGAGACCTTCCCCGGCCGCGACATCCGCGCGCACAACGACGAGAAGCTGCACAACCACGGGACGTCTACCGTCACGCATGGACGCGGCGCGGTGCTGACCATCGACCTGACCAATCGCTGCAACATGATGTGCGACCCCTGCTTCATGGACGCCAACCAGGTTGGCTTCGTGCATGAGCTGGCGTGGGACGACATCACCACCATGCTGGACAACGCCGTCACCATCAAGCCCAAGCGGCAGATGAGCGTGCAGTTCTCCGGCGGCGAGCCGACGCTGAGCCCCTACTTCCTGGACGCCATCGCCTACTCGCGCAAGGTGGGTTACACCAGCGTGCAGGCGGCCAGCAACGGCATCGAGTTCGCCAAGTCGAAGGAGTTCTGCAAGGCCTCGTATGAAGCGGGTCTGCGCTACGTTTATCTACAGTTCGACGGCATCGGCAACGCCGCCAACTCGCATCGCAAGGTGGGCAATGCGTTCGACGTGAAGCTGCAGGCGATCCACAACCTGCACGAGGCGGGCGTGGACATCGTCCCAGTCACCACCATCGTCAACGGCATTAACAACGAGCAGGTGGGCCGCATCATACAGTTCGCGCTGGACAATCCGAAGATCATCCACTTCCTCAGCTTCCAGCCGGTCAGCTTCACCGGCCGCGACGAGGGCATCAGCGACGAGCGCCGCATTGCGCAACGCTACACCCTCTCGCACATGGCGCACGACGTCAAGACCCAGACCGGCCTGGGCGAGCCGACGCGCGACTGGTTCCCCATCTCGTTCATGTCCACCTTCTCCGACTGGGCCGACCTAGTCCACGGACCGGACCGCGAGTGGGGCCAGCTCACCTGCGGATGTCACCCCAACTGCGGCATCTCCATGGCCGTCATGGTCGACAAGGAGACCAAGGAAGCAGTTCCCGTCACGGCGTTCATTCAGGCCGAGCAACTGGCCAAGGACATCGCCAAAATCAACGACGCAGGCCGCGGCAAGGTCCTGACGATGCTCGGAGCCGCGTTGGCCCTGCTGCGCAACTACACGCCGCAGAACGCGCCAACGCACTTCAAGATCAAGGACCTGCTCACCAAGTTCGACAAGAGCTTCGGCGCCAGCGGACGCGACTACGGCAAGGTCACTGCCGACCGCACGCTGGAAGACGTTGAGAAGCGTCGCGGCGATCGCTGGAACTTCCTGTTCATCGCCGGCATGTGGTTCCAGGACCTGTTCAACTACGACTTCCGCCGCACCGAGCAGTGCATTATTCCGTACGCCACGCAGGAGGGCGAGATCAGCTTCTGCGCATACAACACGGGCGTCGGCTGGCGCAACATCATCGAGAAGATGCACATGACCTCGACGCTGACCAAGTGGTACGAGGAGCATGGGCGGCACGAGATCTTCGCCGGCGGCAAGAAGGTTGCCCTCGAAGCCGAGGCGACCTACGATCTGGTGCTGAACGAGACGGACGTCAACGCGGCGGCCAACGATACCTTCGAGAAGAACGGCATAGCCAAGAACGCGCGCGAGGAGAAGACGCGCGCACGCGACGCCAAGATGAAGCAGGACGCCGAAAACGCGATGATGGCCAAGCTCTACCGCAAGGAGATACTGCAGGAGCCCGACGCACCCGCAGGCTTCATCTCGCTCAGCGAGATCAAGCCCGCCGCGCCCGTGCAGGTGGAAGAGACCGTCGCGAAGTAGCCACTGCATGGAGCAGACGCGCTTCGCGCAAAATCTTAAACGACAGCAACAACAAAGGCCGCCAGCAATGGCGGCCTTTGTGATTAAGAAAGATGACTATTCGGCGGATATTGTAGAACCTGGCTCAATTCGGCCATCGAGAGCCAAGGCTTGTAACGATGGACCATTCGGTGACAATTTGCGCACAAGAGTGCGATGTCTTCAATTCTTGTGTTCGCGTTTGGTGCCAAAGTCGATATAGGAATAGTGTGGTGACACTCTATATAATCGCGCCCCAATTCCCCATATCTTTCTTCAAAACTGAATCTGCAGACCGCACAGTATAGTTTTCCGTCTCGACGGGCCTTCCGCTTTGCCTCTGACACGAGCTGGCTATTGCGCTCCCTTTTCAGATGGGTAACGTAGCGCAATGCACCCTCGCTGAAGGCCAACGCTTCCTCAACCTCCATTCGATCAGAGATTATTTCTTTCAAACAGGAAATAGCTCGGGGAATCTCGGAAAGTTCTTCAGTTGATTCGCCAAGACCTGTCAGTCGAGTAATTTCAAAATCTCTTGGCAGATAGATATACTTTGCATTCGCCGGAAGATCCCATTTGATCTCCAAATTACCTGTTAACCAATCAAAAGCAGTGTCTCGTTCTAAGTCGTATCGATACTTCAAACCAATACAAGCCTCGACTACTTCAGAATCTCCTGCCGGCGGGATGAAGCGTTGGTCCCCTGAGGCCGACTTTCCCTGAATGCGATAAACGCCGACAAATCTCGCCGTCTTTCCCATCCCTAGTAGACCAATAAACGATAGAAGTTGATTGCACTTCCCAAAGTAGTCTTTCGACTGGAAACGCTGATACTCCTCGAAGGCCTCAATATCGCGATCAAAGAATGACATGGCCTGCGATGCATGCCTAGCAATCATTGTTCGAGACGGCGGAGTCAAACCCACTGCAATTCCCAAACTGCCGAGAAGCTCCGTCAGTCCAGGCCACTCTTGCGCAATCAAAACTCCACCAACTTCACGCCCAGCCCCTCAAAATGCGTCCGGTTTAGCGTTACCACCTGGAGTCCGTGAACGCTCGCCGTTGCGGCGATTAAAACGTCATCGATCTCTGCGGTCCGCTTGTTCTTCTTTTCCCGCGCCAGCAACCGCCCGCTCAAGTCCGCAACCGCCTCGTCGACCGGGAGAATCCTGCCGGCAAAATCCGGCAGAACGCGATCGGTGAGCCATGCCTCCAGCTCCCGGCGCCGCGTGCCCTCATGGAGCAACTCGATCCCGTAGCGCAACTCATGGATGGTGACCGCGCTGATCAGCAACTCCGCTTCGCGGCGCTCCGCCCACCATTGAAGTACGCCCGAATGCGGTTGGGCCTTTACGGTCTGCGATACAACGCTCGTGTCCAAAAGGAATTTCAAAACTCAACCTTACGCATGGTCCAGTTCGACCGCTCCAACTCGACATCGACTCCATCTGAAGGCGGGCACCGCAAACTCTCCCACAACCGCTTCCCCGATGTCTTTCCGTCAGCATCGATGCCCACTTCGCGCGCCGTTCGGCTTTGAAACTCAATTCTGGTCGAAACGATATATTCCTCGTCCCGCCGCCGCACAATCTGGGGACCTTCTTTTTTCGCCTGATTCAGGACCGCGCTGAACTTCGCCTTCGCCTCCGTCGCCCCCCATGTTGTCATGCCACACCCCCCTCAAATGACCATTATAGTCATATCGGCCGGTCAGCGGTCGGCGAACTTTTTCGTGAGCTTCTTTTGCGCGTGGCGGGTGCCCGGCGGGCGCGGAACGCGAGACCAATACGCAGGGCTGCAGGCCGCAGCCTCGGCACCGTTGCGTCAGCCGATCATCGTACAAATCGAGGCTTTGCAAATATCTCCATTATTTATAAAACGATAGGCAGATCTGGTGCTACAGTGTTGGCGTCTCTCAATACACAGAATCGCTGTTCTGAAAAGCCGGAAGCATTCCGCTCGCTTTGATGCGGATGACATTTCTTCTATCCGGCCAAACAGATTAGGAGATATCAATGCGGTTCCGAAGTTCTGCTGTTGTCCCACTGAACGCCTTGATTCGTAGTAGCTCACGTCGTTATCTGGTTCACTCGTTCACTCTGGCTTTGTTTGCAATGACGCTTCCCGCGTGCAGCGTTCTTTATGCGCAAAGTGCAGATCCAGCAGCCCAACTGGCAAACACTCGCCAGGCGCTATCTGATTTGAACGCTCGCATCGGCTCGGCTGTCAGCACGGGAGCGCCGTGGAACACTCAGACGAGGATGTTGCTGGCCGCCCGGCACGATCTCGTTGCCAGGATTCTCCGCGACGATCCCGCTAACGCGCGTACCTATGCGCTCGACCCCCAGTTGCGTACTAACCTATTAGCTACGGACCCTTCTGCTTCGACTCTGATCGAGCAGGATAGCGCGATTACGGGCGAGTTGGTTGGCTCCGTTGCCGACGACTTCGAGCATCACACCTCCACAATGCACTACGTTCTTCACGCGTATACCAGGGACACCGATCTCTCGTTCGCCAAGGCAATTCCCGGCATGGATCGGATGCTGCATCATCAGGTGACGGTACGCGGCGTCGGTCTGCCAGAGATCATGGCGGCGGACTCGCTGGCGGACGCCACGCCCGCAGAGGTGGAGCAATGCGCGTCGACGCGTACGACTACCAGCAGCACTGCCTCGCCGGCGGCGAGTCCAGCGCCTGCCACATGCTCTACCACCGGGATGCAGAGCATTGCCGTCCTTCTTGTAACTTTTCCGGGGAACACGCCGGCATTTCCCACCGGTCTGGACCAGGCAGCCTACTGGAACAAGGTCCTCTTCGGTCCAAATCCTTCGGTCAACGGCTTCTGGAACGAGGTCTCCTACGGCCAGACCTCCGCAACCGGCAACGTCTTCGGTCCTTTCGCGCTGTCGCAGGTCTACGACTGCACTACAACCTCTGCGATGCAGACCGCTGCCATCGCCGCCGCAGCTGCCTCTGGGACAGTCGACTTTACCCAGTACAACAGAATTGTGATCGTCTATCCGGTCACCACATGCACCTTCGGCGGCCTAGCCGGCAGCATCGGCTGCGTGAGTAGTACTTCCACGATCAATCACCAGTACTCGGTCGTCTTTCTGCCAATCACCTCTCCCGGCTACACTACCAGTTGGCCGCCGATGTGGGGCGACGCCGCCCACGAACTCGGCCACAATCTTGGTCTGGGTCACGCCAATACGCTGGACTTTGGTTCGATCTCGCTTGGGCCAATGGACTTTACTGCGTCGAATCCTGGCACCGTTGTTGGCAGCCCGCCTGCCTCGGAAGCTGCTGATCCTGGTGCCGCCCCCGGGCCCGCCATCACTGCTGTCAATACCGAGTACGGAGACTATTCCTCTGTCATGGGGAATGCCTGGAATAATGCCGGTCCTTACTCTGCCGAGCACCGCGCCAAGCTGCTTGGTTGGATTCCCCAGTCCGACGAGCGGGACATCACCGTCTCGGGTACCTATACCCTGGTTCCGGCGGAAAACTCCTCCGGGTTGCGCGCTCTTCACGTACTGCGCGATCCAACTTCCGGTTCGTGGCTCTGGCTTGAATTTCATCAACCAATCGGTTTTTATACCCCGAACAACATGGCTGCCGAATCGGGCAACACCCTCACCAGTGGCGCGCTGATCCACTACGAGACCGGCTCCATGAGTTCGCTTTATACCTTTCTGCTGGATATGACGCCGGTCGCCGTCTCGAATAATTTCCTGAACGGCACGCTAGCGCCCGGTAAGAGTTGGTCCGACCCCTACTCGCTCCTCACTCTGACGGCTGGCACACAGACCTCTTCCTCGCTGGGAATCACGGTGAACTATGACACTCCCTGTGCCACGCTCGCGCTCTCGTCTTCGGCCCTCTCCGCTGCCGGGGGAACGGCCAACCTCATCATCGCGGCACCCTCCACCTGCTCATGGAGCGCCACTTCAAATGCTTCGTGGATCGGCTTTCCCGGCACAACCAGCGGTAGCGGAAATGCGACCATCCCCTTCACCTACACCGCCAATACCACCACCGCGCAGCGCAACAGCTACATCACCGCGCAACGCCAGAGCGTGCCGCTGGTGCAGTCGGGTACGGGCATCACTATTCTCAGCTTGTCGCCAAACGTTGGATCGTCCGCCGTAAGCGTACCGGTCCCGTTCACGCTTAACTATAGCGATGGGCTGGGTCTTCAGGACGTGAGCCAGATGGAGCTGTACTTCGCCGGTGTCGGGGTCCCCGACTGTCAGCTCGCCGCCACATTCAACGGTTCGTCGGCGGTTCTCTTCCTGTACGCAAACGGCGTGTTTACGTCGGGTATCGCCGCTGGCGGTTCGGGCAGCCTGTCCACAGCTTCATGCGCGGTGTCCGGCGCCGGCAGCAGCTACACAGTCTCGGGCAACAATGCGACGCTGACCCTTAACATGTCCTTCCCATCTACCTTCCTCGGCACCCACAATGCGAGTGCAACCGCGCTTTCCTCCGCAAACAGCTGGTCCGCTACCATTCCACTCGGCTACTGGACCGTCGGCAGTGTGTCAGGCCAGACCAGCCTGAGCAGTTTCAGCATCAGCCCCACCACGGTTACCGCCGGTGGATCGGCCTCTCTGAACTTTACCCTCAGCGCTCCAGCGCCAACCGGCGGCGCCAACGTCACGCTGGCTTCCAGTAACAGCAGCGCCTTCCCAGTGGCCGGCAGCTTTACCATTCCAGCCGGGCAGTCTACAGGCTCCTTCAGCACTCCATCGGGCACGGTGAGCGCACCCACACTGGTCACCGTGACCGCCAGCTATAGCAGCAGCTCACAGCAGGCCCAGGTCACCGTCAATCCTACATCTGCGCCGACCATCACCTTCACCGTGCCGAACCACACCTACGGCGATGCACCGTTCACAGTGGCAGCAACGTCGAACTCGCCGGGAGCGATTGCATACTCGGTTGTCTCTGGGCCGGCAACGATCTCCGGCACGACCATGACGCTGACCGGAACTGGAACAGTCGTTCTACAGGCAAGCCAGGCTGCGTCGGGCAATTACAGTTCTGGCATGCAGACTGCAACCTTCACCGTTACAGGACAAGCCCCGACTATCACCTTCACGGTTCCTAGCCATATGTATGGCGACGCGGCATTCACGGTGTCAGCAACGTCGAATTCAAGCGGCGCGATTACCTGCTCCGTGGTAAGCGGGCCGGCGACGATCTCAGGCTCGACCGTGACGCTGACAGGAATTGGAACAGTGGTGCTTCAGGCAAGCCAGGCCGCTGCGGGTACTTACATCTCCGGCACGCAAAACGCTACGTTTATCGTTGCAGGCGGTGCGCCGACCATCACCTTTACGGTGCCGAACCATACTTATGGCGACGCGCCGTTTACGGTGTCTGCGACCTCGAACTCATCCGGAGCGCTCACCTATTCTGTTGTCTCAGGATCAGCGATCATCTCAGGCTCTACTGTCACATTGACCGGCACAGGAACTGTGGTATTACAGGCGAGCCAGGCTGCGGCGGGCAACTACGCGGCAGGGATTCTGACTGCTACCTTTACTGTTGCGGCCGGTGCCCCGACCATTAGCTTCACTGTGCCGAACCATACCTATGGCGATGCGCCGTTCACGGTCGCAGCAACCTCGAATTCATCGGGGGCGATTATATACTCCGTGGTGAGCGGGCCAGCGACCATCTCCGGCTCGACGGTGACACTGACTGGTACGGGAACAGTGGTGCTTCAGGCAAGCCAGGCTGCGGCGGGCAACTACGCTGCCGGCACGCAAAACGCTTCGGTTCCCGTTGCAACAGAATCTCAGACCATCACATTCGTTGCGCCAACATCGCCGGTAACATACGGCGTCTCGCCGATCACGCTGGTTGCAACCGGTGGGGCTTCTAGCAATGCAGTGGTCTTCAGCGTCGTCTCCGGGCCAGCCACGATTAGCGGCAACACGCTGACCATCACCGGAGTTGGAACGGTAGTAGTAGCCGCCAATCAGGCGGGTAACACCAACTACGCGGTTGCGACACAGGTCACGCAGAGTATCGTGGTCAACCAGGCGTCGCAGACCATCGCCTTCACCACGCCCGCGTCGCCTGTAACCTACGGCGTCTCGCCGATCACTCTTGTTGCAACCGGCGGTGCCTCGGGCAACGCAGTGGTCTTCAGCGTTGTCTCCGGGCCTGCGACGGTCAGCGGCAGTACGCTGACTATCACAGGCGTAGGAACTGTGGTGGTGGCCGCCAACCAGGCGGGTAACGCCAACTACACCGCTGCAACGCAGGTCACGCAGAGCATCGTCGTCAACCAGGCCTCGCAAACCATCACCTTTACGACGCCAACATCGACTGTAACCTATGGTGTTGCTCCGATCACGCTGTCGGCTTCTTCAACCTCTGGATTGACGGTGGTCTTCAGCGTCGTCTCCGGCCCGGCGTCGGTAAGCGGCAGCACGCTAACCATCACCGGCGTGGGAACGGTGGTGGTCGCTGCCAACCAAGCGGGCAACGCCAACTACACGGCTGCGACGCAGGTGACGCAAAGCATCGTGGTCAACGTAATCGGAGTTGCCGCCACGCCTACCTTCTTGCCAGTGGCCGGCGTCTACACTATCGCGCAGACGGTGACGATCAGCGACGCGACATCTGGTGCAACCATCTATTACACCACCAACGGCACCCCCCCGACCACCAGTTCGACGGTGTACAGCGGCACGATCACCGTCTCATCGACAGAAACGCTGGAGGCGATTGCGACGGCCACGGGTTACACCACAAGTGCCGTGGCAACCGCCGCCTACACCATAGCGAATCCACAACCGGCGATCAGCGGCATCTCGCCGGCGTTTACCGACGCAGGCGGCGCAGTGTTCACGCTCACCGTCAACGGCTCGGGATTCATCGCAAGCTCGACGGTCTATTGGGGCTCCTCTGCACTGACTACCACATACGTCAGTGCGACCCAGCTTACGGCACAGGTACCAGCGGCTGATACTGCCGCTGCGGGAACCATCAACATTACGGTGCAAACTCCGGCGCCGGGCGGTGGAACATCCAACGCATGGCAGTTCGAGGTGGATTCCGTCTCGTCCGGATCAACTGCGCCAACTATCACCTCAACTACGGAGACAGTGGCTGCCGGTTCCACGGCCAGCTTTCCGGTAACCGTGCCATCGGCTGTAACCAGCGTCTCCGTAACCTGCCTGAACCTTCCTACGGGAGCGGCGTGCAGCTACTCTTCGACCACCAATACGGTGATGATCGCCACATCCTCGACCACGCCCAAGGGGACATATCAAATCACCGTGGTCTTTATTGAAACGGTCACAGGTGCGGCCTCTGGGTTCATTCTGCTGCCAATTCTTCTGCTTCCTCTTGGGTTTATGAGGAGGAAACTGGCTGCGCGGGGCATCTGGCTTACGGTCTGCCTGGGGCTGGTTCTGCTGGCTACGGCGGCCCTCAGTATCGGCTGCGGCGGAGGAGGAGGGTCTGACTCCTCAACACCCCCTGCGCCGCATCAGGTGACCAGTTCGGGCGCGGTCAGCCTCACGATCCAATAGGAGACTCCTGACACCTCAAGAGTTCTCCGCCCTGTTCCCCAACCCACAGTTTATGGAACAACGCCGTACATCAGTTTTAACCGCCTATTTGCAGATGATTGTAGGACCTCCAGCGGTCGACCTTTTGGAACAACCTTGCGCAGGTCTGGCGGTCTGCCCGAACCCGGGACGTCAATTGGCGAGAGTTTAGCGCGAGGGGAGAAACGCGAAAAACGGAGTTTTCAGCAAGTTCGGTTTTCCCGCGCACGCCTCCGGCGCGGATGATACTTTTGACACCCACGCTCTGCAATCGATTCAGTGGCGGCATAACGTTGCACTGGGTGGCGGCATATCAGTGAATTGGGTGGCGGAATTGATTGCAGCCAGCACGAACCATTGCGAGATCGCTCCCACGCCTATTAGCGCACAACTACCCATCAATCCGCAGGTGAAAATCAATATGCCGACAGCGCCAGCATATTGATTTCTTGTTCCAATGCTACCAACCCAGCGAGAATCGAAACGAATTCAGGCGGCTCTCGATAGAACATATCGCGCATTGCGCGGTAATCGCGTTCCAGTGCTGCAATCTGACTCTGGGGTGGACTCAGCCTGAATGAACCCGGCTTTGCCAAATCGTAGTGTGCCCAGGAAGAGTAATAGAACCGCTCCTTGAACTCAACTACCGATTTCAGCAAAGCGAGATTGGAAAGGGCGGCCTGCTTGACCGGGCTATCCGCCAACTTGAATAGGTCGTAGTAATGGCGCGAGTATCGGGCTGGTATCGTTCCGGGGCGATGGAATTCCTGATGCAGAATTGTGGCCTTCTCCCAGAACGTTCTCTCTGCATCGATGGCGACTACCGCGCAAACTGGATCGTTGAAGGCCCCTGGAAAGGATTGAGCGGCATACGCCTGAATGGTATGGGCGTTGGACGGAACCCAGGATGCAAGCGGCCCAATCTCCAACCGGACTGCGGGACGGATGTATTCAGCCGAGAATGCTGCCGTATAGAACACGTTCACGGTGTGCGAATCGTCTCGGTCGATACTGGCGACAATGCCCGAAACCGTTGCAAAGAGCTGGCTCAATTGACCGAGCAGTGTCCCTCGGATGCAATTGGCAGCCTTCGCGTTCATCTCCCGGTTGTAACGGCTCTGCTTTGTCTTCGATGTGATGGTTTGATAAGGATCGTTGCCTTCCGCATGGCCGTACCCAAGCAGACGCCAATCGAGGATCAGGTCGATGTCCTCTGAAAAACGGTCAATCAACCCCATAAGTGCCAGGTGTTCGGACCACTCCTCACTGCAACTTGATTTTGCCTACGATTTCTTTGGCGGATTTTCGCGATACGTCTGCCTGTTCGGCATAACGGGGCCAGTTGGCCACGGCTTTTTTTACCTTCGCCAGAATCTCCGGTGCATTTTTTATCCCATGCTGTTTGCCCAATGCCTGAAGTTGGGCGGTGCCGGGATTTCTTCCCTCACCCATGACGAGCATGCTTTGCTCGCCGCCCGGGCCATAGGAAAAGACCAGGTCGTAGGCGGGCGCGAAAATCCACTCATTTCTCGCGTTAAGAAGGAAGGAAAAATTCTTCACGTGATCGTCGCGGTTATGAGCAAGGACGTTGAAGCAGGCCAGCGCATACGCCTTTTCGGCATCCCGAATATTCCTGGTCAACGCCAGGGTCACGCGCAGAACCATATCGTAGTCGAGGCTCGGACTGCGATGATCGGCATGTATCAGGCCGCCAAGACTATGCATATGGATGCGGGCATCGCCGTCCCGATCGAAGCGTTTCGTGCCGAAATATTTGTTCCTTTTCGTGCGGAAAAGATGGGTTTCAGGCATCTCCACGCCTGCATCCTTTGCCATCAGGCTATAGGCGTATTCGATAGCTCCCACGTCTCGCACGTCCTGGGAAGACGGAAACTTGATCATCCAGTGCTCGAAGCCGGATTGCAATTCCTGCTGGCCGTGAATGATCCTTTTCTTGTCGGTGCCCACCTGCGCCACGATCTTGGGGCGGGCACCCGAAGAGGAGCCATTGAGCCGCAGCAACTCTTCGAATACCTCTTCGTTTTCTCCGGCCAGCACGGCGGCTGATTCATCAGCGAGCTTGTCGAGCACCAGCGGAGCATCGCCGGTGTTTTGCAGACCCAGCTCCGGCTCGTAACTGAGAGCGCCCATGCCGTGCTGTCCCACATAGGCCAGCCGGTCGAGCGGAGTCAGTTGGCCGCGATGGATACCATAGTTTTCCACTGTGCGGTCGAGCAGAAGGCGGCCCCATCCGTCCGGCAGGCTGTCATTGAATACGCCGAACAGTCCATCGAAGATCGTAGTGCCGGCAATGGCTACGCCAGGCCTGAGGGGAAGTTTGATTGGCGAAATCTCGATGTCTGAAGCGCTGAATGAGGCGTCATACTCGAAAAGGATCTGCCTATCCTTAAACGCGAGGCGCCCAACCTTGCGGCGTTGGTTTCGCGCGTCAAGATAAACGGTCAGCAACTCTGTCGGGCTATAAGCCATGGCTGCGTCCTTTACTGCCTGTCGCTCTGCGCCGCAACGCCGGCTTGGCCAGCAGGGCGTCGAGCGATTGGGCGGCTGGGATTGGCCGGCTTTCCACTGCCAGCTTGTCGAAATCGTCAAGGCAATCCAGCACCAAGGCTAGATTCAGAAGCGAATGCAGCGCGATCAATCCTTCGCGCTCAAATCGCTTCAGCGAACTCCAGGTCACACCTGAGCGCGCCGCCAGTTCTCTCTGCGTCAGGTTCATGGCAATACGCCGTGCCTTGAACCGCCCTGCAATTTCTGTCTGTACCTCTTGCACCGTCCTGAGATAAACAGTCAATATATTACCTCTCCATGCCTATTATACTACACAGTAGTCAAAATATTGACCATATATTTTAAAGCAAAAAACCATTACCCGGCGACCATCTGCTGAAGTATGCTCTGGTGGCGGCATCAAGAGGGGAAATACACCTACTACTGCAATCGAGGTTGTGGGCGTAAAACCGCTACCCGGCAAACCGCTACCCGGCAGTTATCTTTTCGTAACATCCGCGCACGCCTTCGGCGTGGATGATGCTGCTCAGCCCTCTGGGCTTCACATGGCAGGATTGCGCGCGAGACGTGCCCGAACCTCACAGGTTTCTCGTGACCGACTGCTATTGCATCAGGTGCGAGTTAACTTCGCCTGTCGACTCATGTCCGCTGGCATTCCAATCAGCATCTTGAGTTATTGCCTGGGCATTCGGGATACGGCACGTACTTCGAAGGTAATGCCTCCGACACCGTCAGAATTCAGAGGAAACTTGGCCTCGCATCTCAACGGAAGTTCGCCGGGTAGAGCGCCGGGAACCGGCGTTCCACAACGCCGATTGGGAAGGGCATTCCACCATTGTTAGTGGCAGGGATTTCCTAATCAATTTGGAGAGAGTGGAGTACAACATTGAGGCTGGAACAGCCGATTATTCTGTCCGGTTTTGGTCCGACCCCACAGGAAAACGGACGAAAAGTGCGCAAAAGACACGAAAATTCACGAAAAAGACACACTTGCCCATGAACGATAAATTCAGGTCAAGTGATTTAAGGTGTTTATTTTACAGGGGAATTATGGAGGCGCGGGCCGGGATCGAACCGGCGCATAAAGGTTTTGCAGACCTTCGATTATCCGGCCTAAGCCTCTATTTTTCAGCGGTATCGGAAGGAGTGGCTCATTTCGTCCGGCTTTTGTCCGACCCCCGGTACGGGAAATCAGATGCGATTGGCAAAGGTAGGGGCTAACCTCTTTTGAGAGTCTTACAAATTTGCCAGCACAACCGTAGCCATCGCAACTCCCAAAAGCGGCGCTCTCAGTAACCTCGTCCAACCTGGGGCGGGCGTTGGCGAACTTGCTGAAAAGACTTTACGGGCACAACCAAACGTTGTCACGGAGCCAGTGCCTTGGGGTCGAGCTTGCCGATGCGGCCGTGGGCTCTGACGACGAACGGGAGCGAGAGGCTGTTCCAGTGTTGGTCGGCGTCGGGCGGCTCGTGGAGCGCGGGGTTGGCTACAACTCCAAGCTGGACATGACCGGGCTGAAGGATGAATCTGGCCTCGAACTGGAGCCATTTGACCATTTTGGCCCGGACGAGCTCGAAGCGCGACACAAGCTGCTGTTCAAACTGGTTGGCATCATCTGGAAATGAGTGCCAGCTTAATTACAGCCTGAGCGCGTATACGGAAACGTGTCTTTTACGGGTGCCTTCCTCCTTAGTGGGACGCCCACCTCCTGCTCCAGCGCGCAATCGCCGTGTGATGCCGTCCCCGCCAGCGACTGGCGAGAACTTTTATTATGGTGAAGTTTTGCGTCCCTGGAGTTGAACTTCCTCCAAACGGGTGCCGGTATTTTGGCGCACTGAAAGGTATTTATGTCAGAAAACCTACGGATCTCACTTGGTAATCCGGTGCTGATCTTCGTTTACAGTGTGGCGCTTCTTTTGATCGGATGCGCCATCGGAATGCACTGGTATCAATCGCGCGCCAGCGCAATCTGGATCGCCGTAGCAGCAGCTGCCCTGATGGTCGTGCACGATATGCTTACCGGGTTGATATTTGCGTCCTTATCCCTCCGCCGGTTCCAGAGGGAACAACGGAATCAATCGCAGCGCTGAAGAGCGCCGAGTCTCGTCTGGCGCTAATAAGCCCTTGCATGAGGTTGTGAAAGCGCGGTTCCGAAATTATGGCGTTTGTGGCAAGTTTCGCAGGCCCGGAGGCGGGCATTGGCAAAGTTTCCGCCAGTGAATGCCAGCGATCAGGGACTTCGCTTCCCGGAGAGATCGCTGAATGGTCCGCATATTTCCGAGCGCCTGGTTGCGGAGGCCCATGGGCAGTTCGTGCGGCTTTCCGGACTGGCCTATCTGCTGAAGCACGTCGCGATAGAGAAGGTCGCCTATATCCTTTTTCACACGCTCTATTGTGCAAGCCGGATCGAGATCTGGTGGCGGCGGCAGTCGCCGGCGATCGATGGTCGTGCTGGCATCGGTCAGATCGGCTCCACTTTCATGCGATGCAGTTGGCCGCGCCCTTCCACGCGAGTGGAGATCGCGCGCAATGAACGGTCGAGTCCGAACCGGAAGCAGGCATCCTTAAGGGACTCCTCTTCGGCCCGCATCGCTGCTCGCGCCTCGTCCGCCCGTGTTTCTCCGGTTCCGCGGAAGGATCCAACTCCATGGATGACGAGCGTACACTCCACTCCGATCACCGCATCGCGAGAATCTTCGCGGCGCCGACTGCAAACGGATAGGTGCTGTTCCCAGCCGGCGGGGGTTAGGACGGCATTGAGGCGCTCGATGTAAGACCTCCACTGCACGTAGGGTTCAAAGCGACAGATCGTGCAGTCGGAGCGGGAGATTACGGGATACCAGGTCACCTTCCCCGGATCAAAGGGGGCTGCCAGCTTGCTTAGCAGCCCGTGGTTAAAGTCGGCGATTGATGCAGCACAAGACTGGATTCAAAGCGTCTAACGAGTATGGCGATGGGCAAGCGGGAAGATCAGCAAACGCAGGAGCTTTTGTGGATTGCGAACACGG
>Ga0224554_1000186_pt1 | contig 56977 bp, 47 predicted proteins | sample 714S22024metaG_FD_180666 | JGI IMG/M metagenome (GOLD analysis project Ga0224554, IMG submission 180666) | Peat soil microbial communities from Stordalen Mire, Sweden - 717 S2 20-24 | ecosystem: Environmental > Terrestrial > Soil > Wetlands > Peat | place: Sweden: Norrbotten County, Stordalen... | reverse complement strand
AGTGCCGTGCACTCCAGGAGCGAATGGCGGCACGCTTCACTCCGCCACCGCGAATGTGACGGCCGACAATTTTTTTGCGGAGAACATTACCTTCGAGAACGATTTCAACCGCACACACGCGCAGATTTTTGCCGGCTCACAGGCCCTGGCTTTGTTGACGACCGGCGACCGAGGCGTCTTCCACAATGTGCGCCTGCTGGGCAATCAGGACACGGTCTATGCAGGCAGCCGCAACTGCGCTCCGGACGGGCAGAACTGCATTCCTGCGCGGCAGTATTTTTCCGACTGCTATATTGCCGGGAACGTCGATTTTATCTTCGGAGACGGCAAAGCTGTCTTCGATCGCTGCGAAATTCACAGCACCGCTCATGACGGCGGATTCATCACGGCTCAGGCAAAACACTATCCAGAGGAAGACTCTGGATTCGTCCTCAACCGATGCAAGCTCACTGCCGATTCAGGCGTAACGAAGCCTGTCTATCTGGGCCGGCCTTGGCGTCCTTATGCCACGGTTGTTTTTCTTGACACGGAGATGGGCAGCTACATCGATCCGTCAGGCTGGCGCGAGTGGCATCCGGGAGAGACGCATTCGATCGAAACCGTGTTCTATGGCGAATACAACTCCACCGGCCCCGGCGCACGACCTGACCAGCGCGATCCACATACTCATTTTCTAACTCAGGAGCAGGCCAGGCAGTTTGCGGCGTCTATCTTTCTGCGCGGCCCCGATAACTGGGACCCTTTGCAAGCCATCAAACAGTAAGAAGCTTGCGTTGCCGTCAAAGTTAAACCTCACCGCGAGTCATGGGCTACACGGTATAAGTTGACGACGAAACCCGGCCTCCTCGACCAGTCCAGTTGGTGTGGAAGAACTCGCCGCGCGGCTTGTCGGTGCGCTCATAGGTGTGCGCGCCGAAATAGTCGCGTTGCGCTTGCAGCAGATTAGCGGGCAGGCGCGCGGTGCGATAGCCGTCAAAGAACGCGAGAGCGGTGGAGAATGCCGGAGTGGGCACACCCAGTTCAATGGCATGAACCAGCGCCGCGCGCCACGAAGCCTGGTAACCGCTGATCGCCGCGGAAAAGAAATTGTCGAGCAGCAGATTCTCCGGTACGGGTTTCTTGTCGTAGGCTTCTTTGATCTTGCCCAAAAATTGGCTGCGAATGATGCACCCGCCTCGCCACATCAGCGCGATGCCGCCCATGTTCAGCTTCCAGCCATGCTCCTGGGCAGCGGCCTTGAGCAGCATGTAACCCTGCGCATAGGAGACGATTTTGGAGCAGTAGAGCGCCCGGCGCACATCCTCGATGAATTGCGCGCGGCCGCCAGGGACGGTCTTTCCGTCCGGTCCCGCAAGAATCTTCGACGCGGCGACGCGTTCCTCTTTCAGCGCCGACAGGCAGCGCGCAAAGACCGACTCGCCGATAAGAGTTACCGGCTGACCTAGATCGAGCGAGCTGAATACTGTCCACTTGCCCGTGCCTTTCTGGCCGGCGGTGTCGAGAATCTTGTCGACGATCGGTTGCCCGTCGTCGTCCTTTTTCGCAAAGATGTGGCTTGAGATTTCGACCAGGTAACTGTCAAGCTCGCCTTTGTTCCACTCGGCGAAAACCGTGTGCAACTCATCAGCGGTCAAGCCAAGCCCGCGCTGCAACAGATCGTAAGCCTCGCAGATCAGTTGCATATCGCCATACTCGATGCCGTTGTGAACCATCTTGACGAAGTGGCCGGCGCCGTCCTCACCTACCCAGTCGCAGCAGGGGGTTCCGTCTTCGACCTTGGCGGCAATGGCCTGAAAAATATCTTTCACGTGCGGCCACGCGGCTGGATTGCCGCCGGGCATGATCGATGGGCCGAAGCGCGCGCCTTCTTCGCCGCCGGAGACTCCGGTACCGATAAACCGTATGCCTTTTGCCGCCAGATCTTTGGTCCGGCGATTGGAGTCCGTAAACAGCGAGTTACCGCCGTCAATGATGATGTCGCCCGCCTCAAGGTAGGGCAGCACGCGGCTGATCGTCTCATCAACGCTGTCGCCGGCTTTGACCATCAGCATGACGCGCCGCGGCCGCTTGAGAAGGCCGGCTAACTCCTCGATGGAGTGGGCGCCAACAACCTGCGTTCCTTTCGCTTCGTTAGCCAGAAACTCGTCCACCTTGGAAACAGTGCGGTTGAAAACGGCAACTTTGAAGCCGTGGTCGTTCATGTTGAGGACAAGGTTCTGTCCCATGACGGCAAGGCCGATGAGGCCGATATCACATGATGCTTCCGGCATACTATCTCCAAACTCGTGCTGAATTCGTTGCTACCGCTGAATGCGCGCCGATCCGCCTTTGGCGAATGCGCGCACTTGATCCACGGTTGCCATGGTTGTGTCGCCAGGGAAGGTAGTCAGCAGCGCACCATGCGCCCATCCCAGTTTGAGAGCTTCCTCGGGAGATTCGCCGTTCAGCAGGCCATAGATAAATCCGGCCGCAAAGCCGTCTCCGCCTCCCACGCGGTCCACCACCTCCAGCTCAGCCGTGGGCGCAATGTAGGTTTTTCCGTCAACCCACGCCACCGCGCTCCAGCTATGCCGATTGGTGGAGTGCACCTCGCGCAGCGTTGTGGCCACCACTTTCGCTTGCGGATGCTTCTTCACCACGTTGGCGATCATACCGAAGAAGACGCTGGGGTCCAGCTTCGATTTGGCCGCGACCTCCGGCCCCGGAATGCCCAGTCCCTTTTGCAGATCCTCCTCGTTGCCCACCAGCACATCCACGTTCTCGACAATGCGGCCGATGGTTTCGACCGCGCGCTCAGCTCCGCCCTGAATATTCCACAGCTTCTCGCGGAAATTCAAATCAAACGAAGTCACTGCTCCAGCAGCCTTGGCTTCCCTCATCATCTCCGCGGCCAGCGCCGCAGTACTAGGCGAAAGCGCCGCAAAGAGTCCGCCGCAGTGCACCCAGCGCACGCCACGTGCAAAGATCGCCTTCCAGTCGAAATCCCCGGGCTTCAGTTGCGCCGCGGCCTCGTTTGCCCGGTTATAGAAGACCACCGGAGGGCGCAAACCGTACCCCCGGTCGCTGTACACCGCCGCCATATTGGGGCCGGTGACGCCGTCGTGCTTGAAGTGCTTGTAGAACGGCTTCACTCCCATGGCGCGGACACGCTCGGCAATCAGGTCGCCGATAGGATAGTCGGACATGGCCGAGACGATTGCTGTCCTTAGGCCAAAACAATCTGAAAGGTTGGCAGCCACATTGAACTCGCCGCCGCTGACGTGAATCTGACACTGTGCAGCCTTGCGGAAGGGAATGATCCCCGGATCAAGCCGATGTACCAACGCGCCCAGAGACAGAAAGTCGAGTTCAGCGTCTTTGACGATATTCAATTCATTGCTCATTGGCTGTTTACTCCTGCTCCTCGAAGGGGATAGTGAAAATCTGCAATCGTCGACCTGCAATTCATCAAATACCTTAGCACCTTGCCTGGCTAACGGCATCGCGGTATAGGTGAAGAGGTCTGACCACAAGCATACACGTAGACCCTAAACGTTGCCAATCTGAAGAGAAAAAACGCAGAAACGACCATCGGTGTTAATCTTGAATTGTTCAGATTCTCCGCAGAATGATTGGAGCATCATCAATTATGGCACGCCCGAGGCTGGATGCGCCCGAGACCGACCGGACCAAGCAAGTGGTCAACCACATCCGCGCTCTCCTGGAAAAAGGAGTACTGCAGCCGGGCGACCGAATCCCCCCTGAACGGGTGCTTGCACGCACACTCAAGATTAGCCGAGCCAGCCTTCGCACAGGCATTGGCTACCTTGTAGCGATGGGGGTGATGAAAGTGCGGCACGGAGTGGGAACGTTCATCAAGGATGGTCCGGCCGAGTTCAGCAAGGCGTCGCTGGGCTTGATGGGCGCGCTCTACGGCTTTCAATTCTGGCAGATGTTTGAGGCGCGGTTGATTATTGAAAGCAGTCTTGCCGCTCTTGCAGCCGAACGAGGCAAGGAAGAACATTACGCGGCATTGGCCGAGCAAGTCGCCGAGATGTACGCCATCGCGGATAATCCCGCGGACTTCCTCGTGCATGACATGCTGTTTCACCGCATCATCGCCAAGGCCTCAGGCAATCCGATTCTTGCTGCACTCATCGAGACCATCACCACGGCGATGTATGAAAAGCGGCGTAAGACTGTCGAACGCGCGCACTACCTGCGCGAAATGGCGGAGATGCATCGCGAGATTTACCGCGCCATCCGCTCACGCAATCCCGTTGAGGCGCGAAAGCAGATGGAACACCATTTACGCATGGCCGAAAGTGCTCAGAATATGGAATTGCCTGGCGTTCATGAAAGCCACCCGGCCCGGCCTCGCGCAAGGAAGCCCGCGACCGTCAAAGCCGGCAGCTCAGTACAGTAACATCCGGAAAACGCAGAAAACTCCAGCTATAGCTGGAGTTTTCTGCGTTTTCCTGGATGTCTTTGGATCTTTTGAAACAAAGTCGTGGTGGGCGGTCAGGGACTCGAACCCCGGACTTCCTGCTTGTAAGACGGACTGAGAGTTTCTCTCTCACTGTCTGCCAATCACTCTAAATGCCGCAGAATCACGGGTTTCTGGCCTACTCCAGCCGCCCGTGATTTCTGTCAATCTCTCTCATTTTCTGCCTAGACTACCCGCAATTTCCCCCGCAGTATTTCGAGCCAGCCCGAAGGTGGCCATGCTGACAGAGGAGTAAACAGACGAACAATGCCAAGGGTTCACATACATGGATATTGGCACTCTTCTATATATAAAAGACTTATATCTCTCTCTCTTGGCACTCTTCGTGCACGTTGGCACTCTTCCAAGGATGCCAGGATACCCGAAGGATGCCATGTACACGTATGCCATGAGGATGGCACTCTTGGGCTTCCCGATCATGCAAGCCTTAGACGATGGTTATGTCTCTTACGGACAATACCAGTATAAAAAAGGGGATAGCTCTCACTTGACACAGCCCTTGACACGTTCTCTACTCTGTGTTACGTTTAACTCATCCTTCATCGCGGTAAGCGTAATGGGGGAAGAAAAGGGGCTTTCAATGGCTCACGGCAAGTTCATTTCGTACCTGCGAGTTTCGACGCAACGTCAAGGCAAGAGCGGCCTGGGCCTCGACGCGCAACGCAAGGCTGTGACCGATTACCTCGACGGCGGCAAGTGGGAACTGCTTCAAGAGTTGATTGAAGTGGAGTCCGGCAAGAGCAAGGATCGCCCGAAGCTGGCCGAAGCTCTCCGCCTCTGCCGCGTCTACAATGCAACCCTGATAGTCGCCAAGCTAGACCGGCTGGCCAGGAACGTGGCCTTTGTCTCTGCGCTCATGGAAGCGAAGGTCAAGTTTGTTGCTGCCGATCTGCCGGAAGCGAATGAGCTAACCGTTCACATCATGGCGGCAATGGCGGAGTATGAAGCGAAGGCAATCTCCACCCGCACTAAGGCGGCGCTGGCCGTGGCAAGGGAGCGGGGCGTCAAGCTGGGCGGAACGCATCCCGGTTGGAACATTGGCACGCTATCAGAGCAGGGGCTTGCGCTTGCTCTCAAGGCTCGCCGCGCTTCTACTGCTGCCTGGGCTGCTGACCTGCTCCCGGTCGTAAGGGATATTCAGGGCCAGGGGGCTACGTCTCTACGCCGGGTTGCAACCGTTCTAAATGATAGAGGCATACCGACACGGCGCGGCGGGCAGTGGACTGCGGTACAGGTACAGCGCCTCTTGGCTGTGATCTAATCTAGCGGCAGAATTTTCTTTGACTCGATGCCCCAATAAGTAGGACCCAGCCGACCCCGTGCCCCCCTTCGATGCACCCGGCATACCCGCATATCATAAGCAGTCCATGAAATTTTCACCCAAAAGCGGCCTTCACAGTTGCCCCAGGACGCGCCGCTGGACGTTCGGTGACTCCCTGGGCTGTCTGAGTCGCTGCGGGGGCTTATAGACTGCCTGAAAATATTTTCAAGGAGCCAGGGAAAGGCCCTAGTAACGCCGTGTTACCAGGGCTATCCGATCTGGAAGAATTGAGTCGCGCCCTGCTACTCAATTATGACCTGGGGCCTACCCGGGTGCGGGCAATTCGTGAGTCGCCCGATACTCGGCCGCATCCCTTATCTCACGGGCAGCCTGCACCAAGTCCAGCAACACGCTGACATTGACCGTCACAGGGACTTGGCCGCGGAGGACGGCAGCCTTATCGACTGCGATCCCCGCCGAAACGAGTTTTTGCTGGAGTGTCGCCTTGGTCACATCCTCTGGCGTCACGGCGTCCACGATCCGGTGTGCGACATGATCGAACATCCCGGCGAGAACTTCGCGCTGGATTCCTACCTGTTCGCGGACTTCCGGCTTGTCGAGAAATTTTTGCAGAGTGTGATGCGAGCGGCCCATGCCTTTCGCAATGTAACTGGGAGTCTTGCCGGATGCGTGCAGCACCTTGGCGCGCTCTTGCTCGGTTTCGGTCAGTGGCAACTTGGACTTTCCCTTTGGTTTCATCATCGCCTGCCCCCAAACCACGCGACTAACCGCCCGTAGATGGCTCTCTCGGGCCCCTGGTCACGCGCGGTCATATCATTTTCGAGATTCGCCTTGATTATTCCACCGATTCCACCTGTTCCAGTCTCGCCGGCATAGCGCACGATGCCTGTCCATGCTGCATCCAAGGCGTCACACATCGACAGCTGTTCGGCGACGAGGGCGGCGTGCAAGCCGGGGTACCATTGGTCATAGACCCGGCGTGCTATGGCCTCCTCCTCGGCCGCAATCTGACCGCATCGGACGGCAATCGTGCGTCTCCGATCCTCAAGTTTTCCCGGCGCACTTTCCGCCAGCCGTTGCAATGCGTACTTGGCGGCGGATTCAGCGGGCTTTCCTGCCAGCAAAAGTTTATCGGCTTGCCGTTCGGCCTCTCGACCTTGCGCGGCCAACTTTTGTTTGAGGTCATTAGCTTGTTTCAGAATTCCCTGGGATTCGGCCTCCAGTTTGGCGCGTTCGGTATCGAGAGCTAGGGTTGCGGCGGCAAAGGTTGTGCGCAATTCTAGGAGCATCCTGTCCACGGTTGAAGTGATAGTAATTGGTTCGGTTTGCTTCTTGACGTTACTCATGGCTATTTTCTCCTTTTGGGGGTCAAGCCCCGTAGAAATGGTTTAAGTGCATCTTCAAAGAACTCTTGCGGCTTAGCCGCCGATGTGAAACTGCTGGCTAGCTTCTTGAATTCCGCGAGGCCTTCGCGGTCCATCAATCCCACCCCCTCAACCACTCCAACGTAATGATTCAGTGCTAAGCGAGCGTCGCGCGCCGATGTTCGGAAGCCGTCCGAAACTTGCTTTTCAATGTGGCGCGGAATATCTTTCGCCTGCACGAATTCCCGGCGCGCGCGCTCGATTCCGAAAGCTCCGCGTCCGGGCCGACCGGGAAGTTCTATAGTCGCCAGCCCATCCCGTACCCAATGACTCGGAATATCCCTTGGATTGTCCTTTGGAACCCCGCCTAACGGCAAGCTGCCTGGGGGCAGTTCAAATCTACCCAAATCGTATCCGCCTGCGCTTGAATCGTTTCCCTTTTGCGGGGCGGCCTGTGCCTTTGCCAGGGGAAGGTTGAATTTACTCAAGTCGTAGCCTGCTTCTTCAGTCATGATGGTTTGTCCTTTCGTTTTGTGGTTTGTGAATTCGTGGGGCCAGCGTTAATTTCGCAAGGTCGACTAGCTGCGAAAAATGCTGCGACCAATAAATCCGTGCTCGGCGTCCGTCTATCGAGATCACCGTGCCTTCAACCTCTGGCGAGTCTTTGAGGATGACGCGGTTGCCTACCTTCATGCTGTGCCTCTTTCCGGGGTTCCGGCCAGCATCAAAGAATTGCAGGCGTGGTGCCCGATGTAGTCAAGATCAATCCACCACACCTTAGCCTTGCCGTGGGAGACTTTCAGCACTCGCCCCGGCTGGCCGCAGTACTGGGCGCCCTTCAAAAAGACAGACCCCACCACCAGAGAGCTATCGGCTTCGCCTGGGGCATCCTGGGGGGCAGGGCTGGGCATCGGAGCGGCAAAGTCGAGTTGGGATTGCTCAATCGTGTTTTGCATTGTCGCCCCCTACCTTGACCAGGTTCGCGGTGCGGGCAAGATGATCGTCTAACTCACTCTTTGCCCTTAGTTCCGTTCGGCGAGAATCCGCATCGCCCTTGAGGGAGTGGGAGCGATCTTCCTCGGCGCGGGCCAACCAGTAGCGGCAGACCGCGCAACCGGCGTGTGGTTTTAGTTTCATCTCGACGCCTTTCGGGGATCGTCCAGGGCCACAACGCAGCCGCAAGCTGCCAGCCGTTCCAAGAGTCCACTCAATCCCCAGCCCCCATCCTGCCAGCCTTCGCCATTTAGATGGGCAGCCAACTGCCGCAATGTCGAAAGGATGAAAAGGTTCACGTCTGTGACGGTTGAGCACTCCGATAGTCGGACAGGCGCGGCCTTCGGTTCCCATGAGACGAGCCGGAAACCGGCGGGCATCTGCGGACGGCGGGCCAGCAGTTCGATGATCTCCGGCTTGTGTTCCCGGATCGCGTCTACCAGCGGCCTGAGACTCTCCGGCAGGCGAGCGCGCACCTTATCGCCTTCCAGCCAAAGTCGCCCGCCAGCGGCAGAAACGGCGTCGAGAATGTCGAGAGCTTGCACGCTATACCTCCACGTCGAGAAATTCATTGCTTTCGTCAGACCGTCCGTCTTCTGTATTTCCAGGAGGCTTATCTGCCAAGGTGCTCAGCAAGGTGCTCACACTAACTTCTTGAGCTTCTTCATAATCTAAAGTACTTATATGAGCACCTTCGTAGGCAGTTTTGGAGTTTTGAGCCGGTTGGAAGGCGCTCAATTTTGCGAAGGGGTTCAACATTTCAGAGTGAGCACCTTGGGCGACATCTTGAGCACCTTCGGAGGAATCGGGGAGAGCCCAGAACCATGTACCTTTCATTGCGGCCTTGTGGGAGCGAACCCGGAGAGCGTCTTTCGCCCGCCGAAGTGTGGCAAAGGATATGCCCACGCCCGCTGCTTTCTTCCGACATTCTGGCTGCTCTTTAGATCCATCAGAGAGAAAGTCGGCCAGCCATTCGCGGGCATCGTCAACCGCGCTTCTGTCTTCCGAAGTGGACGGCGATTCCAACATTTGCCCAGCGGTAATCTCGCTCTTGCCGGTCCAGTAGAATTTTCCGTCAGCGCCAATGGAGTATCCGAGCGAAGGGCCATAAGCCCCTAGATTGCTTTTGATATGAACCAGCGCCCTGCTTTCAGGATCATCGGGCAGTGAACCCGCCAGCATCTCAGAGCGCACCGCGCCGGAAAGATCAATCGACCCTAAGCCGCGAGTAATTGCCTTGCCGCCGCCCTGCTTCGACAAATGTCTCAAGATGAGAATTGCACAACCATGTTTCTCCGCCAGCTTTGCTAAACCATCCAAAACAGGGCGGGTTTCATTACTTCTATGCAGATCAATGTTTGCCCCTAGATACGATTGAATCGGATCGACGATGAGCAGCTTCGCTCCCGTTTGGATTAGCGCCTTGTCCAGAATTTCCACATCGGAAAGACTGATCGCGCCCTGTACTGTTTCGCCCTCTTGTTTCCAGGTCGTTCCCCGCAACAGATGAAATCGCATTGCGTCACCGCCCAGCGAATCGAAGCGGGGCCGGATAACTTCGGCGGGCGCATTTTCGACGCTCATATAGAGAACATCAATCGGCTCACACCGTTCACCGTCCGGCGTCCGGCCTACCGTATACCCTGCCGCAATCGCCAAAGCGATGAACGTCTTGCCACTGCCTGGATCGCCCGATAACATGGCGAGCATCCCAAAAGCCAGATACAGCTTCCAGAGCCAATTCACATTCTTAGCTGCAATCTCGGCAAGGCAGACAATATCTGGCCCCGATGCTGTATCGGATGGCCCGGTAGGAATGTCTGGTTTTCCAATCTCGGCCCAGCTTAGCGATGCAACAGGTACGGCGGTCTCTATCGCTGCAGGCCGCTTTGCTTCGGCCAGGGGTGCTGTTCCTGGCGTTGCAGGGGATCGGCGGCCTACCTGGGCAATCACAGGCCGGGCGGGCCGCTTAGTTCCCACGGCGTCAAGCGGGAACGGGCCATCCGTGCGGCTCCAGTTGAGCACCCTGTCCAAGTCCGGCGTCTGCGCGCTCATCGGTTCACCTCATCCCTCTTATATTTCTGACTCGCAATGGCACATAAAAAGGGTGCATCGCCGCCCCCGTCATTGCAGATGTTCCGTCCGTGGTCGTCCCGCTGACTTGCCGCCGTCGCCCTTTGCAATCAAGGCGTCCAACTGAGACACGCGGATCATCGTTCTTGCGCCAATCTTGCACCGGCGCAACCGGCCCTGCGTCAACCATGCCGAAATTGTGTACGTGCTCAAGCCGCCCAAGTAGACCGCGATGTTTACATAAAGCAACCACGGCCCGATGACTTTTATCCTTAGTCGCTTGTTTTCTTATGGTTAACGCTCAGTAATCTGTAAACACCATATATTTAAGGACTTTTTCTCTTAGCCGCTTGATTCCATAGTGGTTCCCCCAGAGGAACCTGAGAACGCCATATTTTCCGCACCGAGTAGCTGTAGGCCGCTGATTCCGCAAGCGTTCCCGCAGGGGAACTTCAGGTTACTCTACAGCATCCATTCTGGGGTGATGTGTCCCTCCAATCCCGGTGCAAAGCACCGCGCTCTTCGGGATGCTGGCCGGGGCTGGATTTCAGGGTTGCCCAGACACAGCAAGGCCGCCCCCGAAGAGACGGCCTCGCGTGAGTCAGAAGCAGATGGGCCGCGCCCCCGCTCTCTTTCAAATGACCGGAGCCTTGCCTGGTTTTATCTTCCACTCTGAAAACGCAACTATGTACAAAACGATCAAGTTGACGAGTGGAACAATCATTAGCAGTGAAAGTGCTCCAGCGAACCCCGCCTTCGAGAAAATCTTCCAATAAGGAACCACGAAAATTGGCAAAAAAACGAGGATTACCATCAGTCCTGCAACGATGCGGATGATTGTTGTTGAGTCCATAGTGCCTCCGATTTTGGTAATTCACTTCGGCGTTGGTTGATGGGTCTGGAAAATAAAAGGGATTATCGCATCACGCAGTCGGCACTCAGCCCTTTTGATCCCGTTCGAAAAAGTGCGTTTTCTGTGGATTCTTTGGATTCACGCGGATGATCCTCGGAAGGTTATGAGGGAAACTCTCTGCGTAATATTTTGCGTGTGGCCGCGATTGGAATGGAATCAAATCCGATCCTTTGGCTGGACCTTCACTGGAATCATATTTGTAAAACAGTTTGAGATCCGGAGCGCCCAAACACAGGTCTGACACAGTGTGGCCTGTGACCAATGCTCGCGTGCGCACCCAATCGGAACTTTTGAAATAATAGAATGCCCGTACAGCGCTTTTGACCAAATACATCAGTACTCTGTCCGCACTCCCAAAAGCTGCCATTCGCACACTCCTTCGTACCGCTGTGGTTGGTCAGAATGCCGCTGAGATGGCGCACCCAGCATGCACTGTGAGCTGACCAGCAGTAGCAGCCCCGGCCAACGGCGCAAGTGCAAATCCATCCACCGCCTCCCATACGCCACCTAAAAAACCGCTTCCTGAGCCAAGCGCAGTGCGACCCCAGTTCTTAGCTGCGGCACTAAGGAACCCTTGTCCACCTTTCTGTGCTGCGAAGCTTGCTGCATCTTGCTCAAACGACAATACGCTTGCGTCAGGACCGAGAACGGACGATGCGTAACTGAAGAAGTTGTAGAACTTCCCGTCCGGCGTGTTGTTGATCGTGTTTAAACAAGTCTGATTTTTCTGCTTGAAGCTAGGCCCGTTATTTAGGGCCACAAAAGTGCATTCCATCCCAAAATATTCCTAGCGGCTCTTTGAGAACGTCGCAGGATCAAAAAAATACTCACTCAACTTGCATTCAGCGGGAATCCCGGCTTTCGGCAGCGGAACGACCTTGGCAATCGCACGTCGAGCATTAGGGTTCGGGCTTACTTTCACCGTGAGTTTAAGTGAATGCAACTTGCCCCCGTTCGTAAACACTGGATCAGTAATCTGTAAAGCGAGATTCATGCCACGGAGTTCAAAGCTTCGGTCTGCGCCAAATTGAGGTACGCGGGCACACGAAGTGCGAAGGTCAGCTGCAAAGAAACGTCCTCTGCTCTCCCAGTCTCTGCTCTGGTCGCTATCCTCGGTAAGCAGCGTACTGTATGTATCGCGGTGCCCGATCGAGCTTAGACGGCATTCGAAATCGCCGCTGTAATCAAAATTCTGATCGCCTGTGAATCCAGCCGAATGACACTGGAGTTTGTATATGGGAGAGCCATCAGGAGACTGGATATCGAGTACGACGTTTGCTTTCCCCACATCTGGAACAGCAAATGTCCGCTGTAAAGGTTTGATGGTCGGGTAAGACTGGGCTGCTGCACAGAGAACAACAAAATACAGCATATTCAACACACAAAAGTATCGCGCTATTGATGGCATCTCCAATTACCTCCCCGTCGCACTTGTTCCTGTTGGGCATCCTAGACTTTGTGGAACAAAAATGGTCACGGCTGCGTTCGCGCCCTGGTCTGCGGCGCCAGGTATTTCGAGGATCAGTTGTCCGGGAAAGAGTTGCTGCATCGCTGTACGCACATTGACACCCGGAATTGGCGATTTTCCTCCCATCACGTCGGTTACTCCGGAAAACGATGCATTCCCGATTGTGCCGTAGATAGACGAAGCATATGGAGCGAGCGCAGTACCACTAGAGACCCCGAACTGCTGTGGAATAACGGCTGCTGTGCCGAGTTGAACTGTTTGCCCAGGGATTCCGCCTTGACGTCCAACAAGCCCGGTATTTCCCGCAAGACCACGTCCGCCCCCCGTACATTGGGTCTGCCCGTTATTTGGGGCCATCAGCACCGGCCCAACAGCACCTTGGACACCCGCAACGCCAAAGTTGCTCATATTGGAAAAGGCATAGTTGTTATATGTCCATTGGTATTCCCAATGACCAGGTACATAATCCTCATAAGGTACTTCGTAGCCGGGAATCCACGTAGAGGTTAATGAGGAATAGGAAAATCCGCTAATTGCGCCAGACCAGACGGAACCGTTGGCCCCCGGATCGAACGAGAAATCCGGATCATTCGTGCTCCCCGGAGAGTTCGTACAAGTCGAGCACTTGACATTGAGTCCTTGTGGGTCCACTCCCGCCAATGGATTGTTCCCCGCATACACATATCGGTTCATGCTCTGTGGGTTGGACATATCATAACTCCCGCTGTACGGATCGGGCGCGAGCCAGCGGCCTTGCGCGTTGGCGTACTGCCGGAACTGCGCATGATCGGTGTCGGTTTCCGTGTCGTGATCGAGCGTGGCATAATGATTGGCGTCCGTCTCATCGCCAGCCGGTGTCTGCCAATCGCCAAAGGGCAGGGATGTGAACGAGCCTTCCACGACGCCATTATATGCCGTGCGCATCCGCTCCGTCCCCAGCCAATCCTGGTGCTCGAAATGCGCCGCACCATTCGCGTAGTAGGCCACCGGCTTCCCGCCCCAGTAGTACTTCCCCTGCAATTGCAGCGTCCCACTCCATTCCGAGACGCGCTGCCCCGCCGCGTTGAAGACGTAATTGGTGGCCACGCCGCCCACGGTCGCCGACGCGCTTCCGTCCCCGGTCCCCAAAGGCGAGGGACCGGGGGCACCCTCAGCGGGGTTTGGAAATCTTACCGGGACCGGGGCCACCCGCCAAAAGAAGAAGGCAGACAATAATTCCGAATAGCGGGTACGCAGTCACAATTTGTGGAGCGATAAAGCCCGTACCAACCTCCCAGAGTGGCATTGAGGAGTGCGCCATCAATAACGGAATAGGTAGCCAAAAAATCTCCAGGGTTATAAAAAAATAGAGAATCTCTGCAGCGAAAACGATAGCCGTAAATCGTAAGACTTTCGTTTCCCCCATCATGAGTTTGACGCCTAAATACCCCACCAGGCAAACCATTGACAGCTCGACTAGGCTCAGCAAAGATAAAATTACCCAATCACGCATGGAAGGACCGGCTGGTAATTTCTGGAGATTCCAGCGGAGATTGATAGCATAATACCAAGCACCCGCTACGCCAAAGAATAGATTCAGCAGACCGAGAACGCGCATTACCCACTTTGCCATCTCAAACCTCCCTCAATTGAATGTGCCTGACGCCCAAAAGCGATTTCTCGCAGCAAGCAAAATCTCCTGTCATCATAGATCATTATGGTTTGATTAGTGGGGAATTTGGCTGCACGCGAGCGAGATAGGTATTCATGCAGTAATTCAGGCCCGCCTGTTCTGCCTGATTGGTAGTCGAGACGTAAGAACTCACATACCCACCGGCCTCCCCCGGGAGATAAGAAAGTACAGACTGAGAAAATTCAACATTGAAGATACACACTTGGAGAGCAACATAGTACATCGCCCTTTGTATCTGATTCGCCTGCCCTGGATTCATAAGTATCATAGCAGCGTTCGACACAAGGCCATTGTTTGGGGCATTATCGAAGACCTGCTTCATCCCATCATTACTCGCCAGAAGAATCCCGGTATTCTGGATATCATCATTGCTCCCATCGATCGGTAAATCCTCCTGCACAATCGTCGTATCCAGCGTTTCCATCTGAACTGGGATCAAGACCAGGTTCGCGGTGCGGGCAAGATGATCGTCTAGCTCGCTCTTCGCCTTTAGTTCCGTTCGGCGAGAATCCGCATCACCCTTGAGAGCGCGGGCGCGGGCTTCCGCGAGCCTGTCTTGCCAATATCTGCAAACCGGGCAATCGGGATGTGGTTTGTCTCGCTTGCTCACATCGGCCTCCCTTCGGATGGTCCGACTACATGGAATCGCTTGCCGTGGCCGGTTCCGGCTAGGCAGAACTTGAGGTCACTAACGCGCCTGTCGTCATACCGTGCCAACAATCTGCCGAACGCGGATCGCTGTGCTCTATCCATTTCTGAGTCATTGGAGCCTACCAGCCCCTCGAAGATACTTAGCTTCCGGCAGAGTTCGACAATCTCGCGAGAGGTGTACAGGGTTCCCGGTGTCATGGCCACAACAAGCTGTCTCATACCCTGGCCGTCTTCGTCGGCAACCACGGCAACATTGGACGTTGCAAGGGGGCAACCGAAGCCCGCCGCCTCGACAATCCCGCCGATGGTTCCGGCCCATGCGGGAAAAGCGGAATGTGAGCGTGTCGGCTGTGGCCTTCCCATCGCGTCCCAGTGGCGAATCAAGGCCCAGGACGCGGCGAGAATCTGCGGGCGCATTGCCTTGAGTACGGGAACGCTCAGCGGACGCTTGTAAATCCTGTCCTCTGCCCTCTCCTCGGAAAGATGGAGTTCGACAAAAAGGGACCGTCTGCGCCAGTCCGGGGTAATGCTCAGCCCGTTCGACGTGACAAACACGGTCGTAGTGTTCGGCCCTCGTGTGATTTCGTTGGACCCCAGGAGCCTGTCTGACCAAACGGGAGCCGTGACGAACGCCTCAAGTGACGGAGAGTTCAACTGCCCCCGCATATTGTCGAGAAAAACCACCTCTTGCCCGGTTCGGATTGTGGACGTTAGCAACTTTCGCATCTCATCGTCGTCTTTGGCTTTTGAGCCAATCGGCAACTCGCCCGTCACGGTGACAATAGCGGTCGCGGCCAATGTCGTTGCTCCAGCGCCCTCACAGTTTTTGAGGTAAGTAAATGCGGGCCGCAGTTCCCCCGGCATGAGCAGATGTTTTCCAAAAAGTCCTACCAGGGCAGAGACGGCAACGGACTCGCTGCGCTCTCCATCGGTGAATTGGAACTCTCCAAACAGGTCGCGCAATTCAGCCTGTGCGCTCTCGAAACTCATATCCTCGGCATAGGTCGTTGTCCGAGCCGTAAACGTGCAGGTTTCCGCATCGTAACCCTCGGGCAGCAACTCAATCCGGCTATCTACGCGCAACACCGGCAGGCGCACCGTGTTGAGATGGTGTAGCACTCGCAGGCACTCAAGGAAGAATGGTGAGGCGAGAATGCCGCGCGCGTCAGACTCGCTCAATGTCGCGTCGATCTCGATTACCCGCCCATTTGGGACTTGTTGCCGATAGCAGCAAACATGCTTTTCAATCAAGGTTCGGAATCGCTGCGAAGACAAGGGCATTAGCAGATCATCTCGGTATTCGACAACTTCTCCGTTATGCACGAAAAGAAACTCGGCCAGATAGCGGCCCAGGTCTGTCGCCACACTGGAGAGAGTGCGATTGTCGCCCGGAAGTCGCACCTTTGGCTTTTCATTTTCGAGGAACTTCGAGAGTGTTTCGGCACCTGTGGCGGGTTTTCGCTCACGCTGCTCTGGAGCGTTGCGGGCGTTCTGGCTAGTCTGTGTCTTGGCCGTGGGTTTCGGTTCCGGCATGGCTGGCACATCGCCCTGAATACTCGCCACTGCGATTCTTTGGCTGGTTGCAGGCGTCGCTGGTTTAGGGCTAACTGGTCGGGCCGTCTGAGGCGTAGCGGGCGCTGCTGCGGATTGGTGCGATATTGCACCTACCGGAGCGGACCGCCGCGCGGGTACTCTGGCATCGGGACGCGACAGCGCCGGTTGCTTAGTGAGCGGCGGGGCGCTGCCGTGACTGACGCCAGCCTTCCACATCCTTTCCGGGAGGCCGGTGCCCCGAAGGATCGCGTCTAGTGCCGTGCTGGTACTCATTACTGCTCCAAGGCGGGGACTGTAGACCCTTCGATTAGGTGAAAAATTTCTGCCTCTTTGAATCTCACGGAACGGCCCAGCTTCACGTATGGCAGTTCACGCCTCCACACCTTTTGACGGATGGTAGCTGGCCGCCAGCCGGTGAGCCTTGAAACCTCTTCAACAGTGAGCAATCGATTCATGTCCTATTACCCTTTACGCCTCTTACTCTAGGAGAACTGAATAGGCACATCAAGACGATAATAGTATTGACAATATCTATCGTTTTGTTCTATAAATAATCCATGAGTATTCGCGGAGTGCGGCGCGTTGGAGAGCAACCAGTTCTTAAAGGCTCTCCGGGAGAGGATGGGTGGTCTCTCGACAGGCGGGATTTAGATGTTATCTGCTTTGTGCTCAATGAGAAGGATGACCAGGACCAGCCGACGCCGCTAGCCCGAGCGCTAATCGAACTGCTGGAGAGATTGGAGAGTTGCGGCGGTAACCTGCACAAAATGATGAACGGCCAAGGTCTCTTGCGGCACAACGTGGAAACAGCCTGTTTCGGCCAATGGGTGCCGTCGAAAAACCGAGGGGCATATCTGGAGTTGCAACCGTCACCAAAAGCTGATTTTCGCGTAACTGGTGGAATACGGCCGGAGCTATTCGCAGCAGAGCTATTCCACGTCGGTACTCTAAATCCCGAATGGGACAAACTCGCCGGTCCCTGCAAGTGGAAGCATTGCGGCAAGTATTTTCTGCTGAAAGGCAACCGGCGCACGGCCTACTGTTCACGGCGCTGCTGCCAACTTGCCGCCGCCAGCAGATGCAGACAAAAGTGTTTGCAAAGGGAACACGCGGACAAGCTGCAACGGGCAGAAGAAGCGGCACGCCGATGGCGCACGGCCCGAACGAAAGATGATTGGAAGGCTTCTGTATCAAAGCAGGAACCAGACATCACCCCCAAATTCCTAACCAGAGCAGTCAATAAGGGCGAATTGAAAACGCCCACGAAAGGACAGAAACCATGAGCATCTATCGACCAAAGGGCAGCAAGGTATGGGTCATGGACTTCATGTTTCACTCGCAGCGCATCCGGGAAAGTACCGGCATGACCTCGAAGACGCGGGCGAAAGAAGTCTTTGACAAGCGGAAACAGTCATTGAAGGACGGGACCGCTGGAATCCGCAGACAGCCCCGCCCGGACTTGCTCTCCACTGCCGCCGCACAGTGGCAACAGGCAAAGCAACTCAAGTGGTCCCCGAAGATGGCCTCTATCGTCCAGTACAGCATCGGCCATTTGCTGCCCGTCCTGGGCAAGAAACTGCTTGTAGACATTGAGGCGCGGCACATTGCGAAGTATCAGACGGCGCGCCTTGCGGAAGGCGCATCCAACCGGACGGTAAACATCGAAGTGGGAATGCTCCGCCAGATCATGCGCAAGTATGGAGCCTGGGCGCGGATTCAATCCGATGTGACCATGCTGCCCGAAAGACAAGACGCCGGATGCGCGCTCACTCCAGAGCAAGAAACCATGCTCTTGCATGAATGCAGCCGTTCCGTTTCCCGCGCCTTGCTGCCCTTTGTTACGCTGGCCCTTGAAACCGGCGCGCGTTACAACACCATCCGCACCTTGCAATGGGGCAATATCGACTTTGTGAACCGTTGCCTCAAGTTCGGCAAGGACAAGACGGCGGCGGGCACAGGCCGGACGGTCCCCTTGAATCAGCGCGCCGTCGAAACCTTGAAGTTTTGGGCGCAAGAGTTCCCCAACCGGCAACCGGCGCATTTCGTCTTTCCATCGGAGCGGTACGGCCTCCACGGAACCGAAGGGACATTCGGCGGGACCGTCCAGGTCTACGATTACGACCCGGACAAGCCCGTTGGAACCATCCAACACGCGTGGCAGTCAGCCAAGAAACGGACACAGCGTCACTGCCCCAACTGCGGTGACGGGACGCTGATAGACCGTGAGAAACCGGCAACTGGGTTTGAATGCGAAGGCTGCCATTTCGAGACGCCGAACCTTCCCGCTGCTCTGACCCGGCTTAGATTCCATGACCTCAGACACAGCGCCGTCTCTCGCATGATTGCGGCCCGCGTCCCCATCCCCATCATTGCCAAGGTGGTTGGATGGTCTGCGAGCACAATGGCGAAGATGGCCGCGCGGTATGGTCACTTTGGAGTCGAAGAACTGCGCAGCGCCGTGGAATCCATCAGTTCCCCCGCAAACCCGGAGATTGCGACAGGGTACCCGCAAAATCCACCGCAGTCAGGCAGTGAACGGAAGGTCAACATTAACTAAGTTATTGATTCTATTGGTGGGCGGTCAGGGACTCGAACCCCGGACTTCCTGCTTGTAAGGCAGGCGCTCTAACCAACTGAGCTAACCGCCCACGCGGGCTGGAAAGGCCACTGCGGCCTACTGTCATCATATCAGCGCGCCTGCACAATCCAGCCGAGCGCGCCACGCACACGGCAGCGGCGCACCCTGTGTTGATAAACTCAGCTGGTGGGCCGTCTCATCCTCAATGCCGACGACTTTGGCCTGACCGCCGGGGTCAACCGCGCCATCATCGAGCTGCACCAGGCCGGATTGCTGACCAGCGCCACGCTGATGGCGTGTGCCCCGGCCGCCGAAGAGGCCATCGAGCTGGCCCGCTCCACACCCACGCTGGGCGTGGGTTGCCACGTTGTGCTGGTGGAAGGTGAGCCTCTACGGACAGCGCGGGAACTTCGGGCCCTTGTTGACAATGAGACGGGGCGGTTTATGCCGACGCTGGGAAAATTTCTAAAGCGATTATTTACCGGGCGCATTCATTCCGCCGAGATTGAGGCTGAGGCGAACGCACAGATTGGGTTGTTGCGGTCCAGGGGCGTCGCGCTTACCCACATCGACACACACAAGCACGTGCACATGTTTCCCAGCGTGCTGCGGCCAGTGTTGCGGGCGGCGGGGACAGCGGGAATTCGCGCCGTGCGCAATCCCTTCGAGCCGGCATGGAGTTTGAACGCCACGCCGAATGCGCCTTGGCTGCGTCGCAAAGAAGTAAGCCTGCTACGGGTGCTTGAGCCAACCTTCCTGCATATCATTGAGGAAGAAGGCTTTACCACCACTGACGGCGCCATAGGCGTGCTGGCTACCGGAACCCTCGACGCAGGAACACTCAAATCTCTGCTGGCGAACCTTCCCGCCGGCACGTGGGAACTGGTAACGCATCCCGGATACAATGACATTGATCTGGCCCAGGCTCACACTCGACTGCGGGCATCGCGGGAGACCGAGATGCAAGCCCTTCACGAGCTTGCGCAGTTCAATGATCTCGATTTGATCTCTTTCGCGGATTTACAGATGTAAAGTATTGATTATAAATCCTTTATAGACAAGTGCATCTTCAGAGCCACACAAAGCGTCCAAGTCATAGTCGAATAAAAATCACTGAATGAGAAGGATTTATGCGCATTGGCATCACGTGTTACCCCACGTATGGCGGCTCGGGCGTGGTAGCCACAGAACTGGGCATTGAACTTGCGGCGCGAGGCCACGAGGTCCATTTCATCTCGTACTCACAACCATTTCGGCTCAGCGGACGGGACAACGGGATCCTCTATCACGAGGTTCCAGTCTCCAGTTATCCGCTCTTCGAGTTCCCTCCCTACGACCTGGCGCTGGCCTCGCGTATGGCGGAAGTTGCTGAATTTTATGCACTTGACTTGCTGCACGTGCATTACGCCATTCCCCACTCGGTGAGCGCCCTGCTGGCGCGCCAGATGCTTGCCGCACGTGGCATCCGGCTGCCCTTCGTCACTACGCTGCACGGCACCGATATTACGCTGGTGGGGCTGGATCGAGGCTACCTTCCCATCACCCGCTACGCCATTCAGGAAAGCGACGGAGTTACCAGTATCTCCAACTATCTAAAGGAGAAAACGCTTGAAGATTTCGAGATTACGCGGCCCATTGAGGTGATTCCTAACTTCGTCAACTGTGACGAATATGTGCCGATCAAGGATGAGGGCGCGAGGGCGAAAGCGCGGCTGCGCCTGGCTAAGCCGGGCGAGGCGATATTGATGCATCTCTCTAATTTCAGGCCAGTTAAGCGGGTGGTGGACGTGGTGAAGGTCTTTGCGGGGGTGGTGCGCGAGCTTCCGGCGCAGCTGGTTCTGGTGGGCGACGGGCCGGATCGATCGGCGGCTGAGTGGCTGGCACACGACCTGCAAATCAATGATAAGGTTCACTTTATGGGCAAGCAGGAGCGGGTGGATCAGTTGCTGCCGCTGGCCGATTTGATGGTGATGCCGAGCGAGCTGGAGTCATTTGGGCTAGCGGCGCTGGAGGCCATGGCGTGCAAGGTTCCGTCGATCGCAACGCGCGTGGGCGGGGTGACGGAGCTGATCGACGATGGGGTGACGGGGCTGTTGTATCCCGTTGGAAATGTGGAAGATATGGCTGCGGGAGCGATAAGTTTGCTGAAAGATCGCGAGCGCCTGGAGGCCATGCGCGACGCAGGGCGCAAGACGGCGCAGAATCGCTTTTGCTCGTCTCTGGTGGTGCCGCAATACATGAAGTATTACGAGCAAGTGCTGGGCGCAAACTGACAGCTTTCAGTCATCAGCAGTGGCCCGAAAACTGGTGAGCCATAGGTTATCGGTTTTCTTACACCGTGAAGTTAGAGGTTGCCGGTTTATTCCCAAATGTGAAGCTGTAGCTTGCCGGTTTTTGGAGAAATGGCGAGCTGGCGCTCGCCGGTTTTTCGGACACCGGAGAGGTATAGCTCACCACAAAATGGACCAATGACTGCAAATTCCTCAGTAGTTATTTTTGGGAGTGACAGAAGAGAGAGCAAATACGCTTGGTCAACCCTGATAAAGGGAGTTTTTCAGGGAAATTCCTGACTATGGGACTGGTGAGTCCAGGCGGAGGCCTTCGGCCACGTGCGGTGGGGCGGGCGTCTTTGACTCACCCCATCGAGCAAGGATCGCTAGTTGGGGACCCCGGCAAAGGGAAGACGGAATAGTGGTCAGCTTGACGGCGACTCGGCGGGGTCAGGGGCGAAGACCGGGGTGAAGCCGAGTTGACGCCAGAAGCGGTCGAGGAGAGCTACGGTCTCGGGGGCGGTGTGGGTGGTGGTGCGGAGCAGAATTTCTCTGGCGGCGCCGGCGTTGGGATTTTCGACCAGGGTGTTGGCTTCGGCGACGATGGCTACGCATTTCGTTGGGCGATAGGTGCAACTGGCCAGGTCGGCAATGGAGTGACGCGTTGTGGGCGTGGCGAGGACCGTGCGCGGCGGGGCCATGCGGTCGAGGAGTAAGAGGATTTCCAGCTTGGATTCGAGCTCGTCGGGAACGCAGTCGATGACGAGATCGGCATTGCGGACCGCGTCTTCGATGGTGGAGACGAAGGCGACGGGCAGAGTTTCATCCGGGGCTAAAGCCCCTTCCAATTTAGATGACTTTATGCGGGGGTTAAAACCCCCGCCTCCCTCCGCAACGAGTTTTTCAGCAACCTGTAAAGCCGCGCCTATATTTGGCGTTCCATCGGCACGTCTAAAGCCGTGCCCTTTCAAAGCAGGCGTGGTATCGGCGAGCGGCTGAGGGCCGAGTTGTTGGCGGAGGAGTTCCTGGGCGTGATGGAGGTTGGCGGGCATCACGTCTTCGAGTTGCACGCGGAAGCCGGCGCGGGCCGCGGCGAGGGCCAGCCAACGGCCCAGCGGCCCCGCTCCGATGATGGCTACCGTTTCAGGCAATGGGTGCGGGCTTGGCGGCCAGGGCTTTGGCGATCTCCTCGGCGCTCGACTTGGCGGCGAGGGCTTTGGCGACATCGTCGGCGTTGGGGCTGGCGTGGAGCAGATGCTCGGCGACGCGGGCGCGCTCCTCGGCGGTGAGCGAGGGGATGGTGGCCAGCACACGGCGCAGAGTCACGGCAACGTCGTCAATGTAGTTCATCAGGCGGATGGCTTCTCCGGAGAGCGGCATGGTTTTCCTCGATGGGACTTCCGTCTTTATTGTAGGGGGTGGGGTTGGGAAGGGGAAGGCTGGGGGGCGCGAGTGAGGTTCCTAGATTCTGACAGTCCGGAAATGTTCACCGGCGTCCACGGGAATTGCGTCTGCGTTTCGGTACTTCTCAATATCCTATCCGTGGACCAGGGCCACAGCGAACCTCGGAACCTGTTCTCCGCTGGAATGTGTCCATGACGCCGGTAGAGTGCAATAGAGACCACCCTAAGGAAACGGGGATTCATAAGATGGGCTCTACACTGGCGGTCGCGTCCCTTGCGGAGTGACTGCACACGGCAGCCCGAGCGGGCCTTTGCAGTTTGACCGACTTGGAAGCTGCCCCGGCCGCCAGATGTGCACAAGAGATGAAGAGCGCGCGCGAACCCGACGCATCCATCGAGATCAAAGCGCCCCCTTCGCGGCAAACACTGCGCGGCTTGGATTGGCTGAATTTTCTGCTTGCCGACGTGCAGTCAGGGGTGGGGCCGTTCCTCGCGATTTACCTGGCCGGCTACAGGTGGAACGAAGAGAACGTGGGGCTGGCGCTTACGGTGGGCGGGATTGCGGGAATCCTCACGCAGACGCCGGCTGGCTGGCTGGTTGATTTTATCCGCTCCAAGCGCGCGCTGGTCGGCGTGGCCGTGGCTGCGCTGGCTGCGGGGGCGTTGCTGATCGCGCTGTTTCCAAGATTCTGGCCTGTTATGGGCGCGCAGGTTCTGATTGGGGGCACCTCCAGCGTCTTTCTCCCGGCCATCTGCGCGATGTCGCTGGGGATCGTGGGACGAGCCGCATTCGACATCCGCCAGGGCCGCAATCAGACCTTCAACTCGGCGGGGAACGTGATTGCCGCCGTATCGATGGGCCTGCTCGGCTACTTCGTTTCCAACCGCAGCATCTTCTTCTTCGTCGCAGCATTCGCTGTGCCCACGATTCTTGTCTTGCTGATGATCCGGTCCGGCGAGATTGATTACGAGTTGGCTCGCGGCGCAAGAGACGACGGGAAACGCGCCAAAGTGGAAAGCGTCTGGCTGCTCTTCCGGGATCGCACGCTGGTTCTCTTTCTGGCCTGCGCCGTGATGTTCCACTTTGCGAACGCGGCGATGTTGCCGCTACTGGGGGAGATGCTGGCGAAGGGTCGGGGCCGAAGCTCCATGCTCTTCATGTCAGCTTGCGTAATCACGACCCAACTGGTGGTCACGCTGCTGGCATCCTGGTCGGGACGAAAAGCCGGCCTCTGGGGCCGAAAGCCGCTTCTGCTGATCGCCTTCGGCATTCTCCCGCTTCGCGCCGTGCTTTACACCTTGACGACCAAAACGGCATTGCTGGTAGCGATTCAGGTGATGGATGGCGTGGCCGCGGCAATTTTCGCCGTCGTGTCTGTGCTGGTCATCGCCGACTTGACGCGCGGCACAGGCCGCTTCAATCTCACGCTGGGAGCAATCAGCACCGCAGTTGGCACCGGCGCAGCCTTGAGCCAGGTGATCGCCGGCAGTATCGTTCACCATGTGGGCTTTCGCGCCGGCTTCCTGTTTCTTGCGGGGGTAGCGCTGGCGGCGTTCGGCCTTTTATATTTCTTTATGCCGGAGACCCACAACACTCGGCTGGAAAATGCAGGTCAGGCATAGTGCGCATCGTAGTTACACTAGCCGTTTTTGCGGCAATGCTCATTTTGATGGTGGTGCGCCCGCGCCGATGGAACGAGGCGTGGTGGACGATGCTCGCGGCAGCGGCGATGCTGGCTTTCGGCCTCGTCACGCCGCGCGAGGCGATTGGCACAATTCTTTCGGGAAAGAATGTCCTTCTTTTTCTTCTCTCGCTTCTTGCGCTGTCGCTGCTTGTCGGCAAGAGCGGCTTCTTCGATTGGGCCGCAATTCGATGCGCGCGCGTCGCGAAGGGAGACGCGCACTCGCTTTACCGGAACGCGTTTGTGGCGGGAGCGATCATCACGGCGATCCTGTCGCTGGACACCACTGCCGTAATGCTCACGCCCGTGATGCTGGCGCTGGTAAAGAGGCTCAAGGTTCCGGCGGCGCCATACGTGTTGCTGTGCGCATTTGTTGCCAACGTGGGTTCGCTGGCGCTGCCCATCAGCAATCTCACCAACCTCCTCTTTGCGGATGCCTTTCACCAGACATTCGCAGCATTCGCGGCGAGAATGATCGTGCCGCAACTGGTCGCGCTCGTCACCACATACGCTGTGCTGCGCTGGCATTTTCGTCGCGAGTTGCCTGTCAGCTTCGACAGCGAGGTGCTGCCCGAGCCGGCCAGCGTGGTGCCGCATCATGCATATTTTCTGATTTGCGTAAGTGTGCTTGCCGCTGTGCTCGTTGGCTACTTTCTTGCGCCGCTCATGGGGATTGAGCCTTATGTTTTTGCTTTCGCAGGCTGCGGAGTGCTGGCAATTGCCGGCGCTATGGCCGGTTGCGTGCATCTTCGGGCAGCGCGGGAGCTCACGTGGGATATATTCCCGTTTGTCATTGGACTATTCATCGCTGTGCAGGGGCTTGAAAATCTGGGCATCATCGGCGCCGAGGCGGGATGGCTTGAGAGCATGAGACATGGTTCGATCGAGAAGTTTCTTGCTGCCGCGGGTGCAACAGTCTTCGCATCGAATATTATGAACAATCTTCCGGCGGCGCTGATTGCGCGCAGTGTGCTCGTGCGCTCGCACGCCCATATGGGCACGGTTCTCGCCGCGCTCATCGGCGCCGATGTGGGACCGATGGTCACCCCATTTGGCTCACTGGCAACGATGCTGGTCCTCGCGTTTGCGAGGCGTGATGGAGAAGAAGTGCGCACTGGGGAACTGGTGATGCTTGGGCTGTGGGCTGTGCCTGTGATCGTTATCCTGACGACCCTTGCCCTTTCCATCAGCTTTGCCTTGGTTTGGTGACTGTGGAGTGGGTGCTTGCTGATAAGTTGGGAAGCTATAAAGTGCTTTCGATATGAATATCCCGCTTGAGCCACAAGAACAAAAACGTGCCGAAGGTGGGCACCCCTCTTCTCAGCGTTCTTTGAGGTCCACGCTATATAGGTTGACGGTGGAGGTGTAGACGCTGACTACGGGCAGGTCGCCGGGGGCGAGGCCGATGAGGCGGTAGTCTGTGGCGGCAGTGGGAAGTAGATTGGCGATGGTGGCCACGGGCTGCGGCTCGCCGGCGGGGACAGCGATGCGATAGATGGGCTTTCCTTTCTCAAGAAAATCCTGAAAGAAGAGAGAACGACCATCGTGTGCCCATGCGGGATCCCCGACGCCGTGCGTGGTGAGGGTGGTCCAGTGGTTTTGCGCGCGGTCAAAGAGCAGGAGCGCTTTCTGGTCGAGGCGCATGGCGGCGATGTAACGGCCATCGGGAGAGAGGCGCGGACTGAAGAGGCCGTCGGAGCCGGGAATCTCAGTCACCTTGCGGGTTTGCAGATTGAGGAGGTAGATGGCTTTGGGCTGGCGGCTGTCCATGCGGTCGGGCAGGCGGCCAAAGACGATGTACTGGCCATCGGGCGACCAATCGGGATCGGCTTCGTTGCGGTCCTCATCGAGAAGGGGGGTGAGCTTGCCGCCTTCGGCATCGATGAGATAAATCTTCCATGGCTTTCCGGGCTCCTTGGCCATGAGGGCGAGGCGGCGGTTGTCAGGGGACCACTTCATGTTGAAGATGCGCAGGGGCGGGGTGGTCAACTCAATGCGCTCTGTGCCGTCGATGCGGCTGCGCCAGAGGGAGAGATCGGATGCGTTGAGCCATGCGACCCATTTGCCGTCTTGAGAATATTCGGCGAGGGTGGCGGTGCTGAGGTTCTGGGCAAGCACGGTGAACATGGTGGAGCGGGGCAGGGCGCGGAGCAGTTCGAACTGGAGATTGGCTCCGATGAAATAGATGCGGTCGCCATCGGGCGAGGTGCTGGGCGTCTGGTAGGCGAGGGGGTCGTTGGTGATGGGCCAGGGCTCGCTGTCGGCGAGATACCAGGGACGCTCGCGGCGCGCCCAGATTTCGCTTCTGCCGGAATGTGAGGACTGGAAGACGAACTGTTGTCCGTCGGGAGTCCAGTTACCGCAGCACTCGGAGGCGGGCTGGCTCCAGCTGGGCAGGAGGGGATGAAGATTGCTGCCGTCGGCCTGGACTTCCCAAAGCTCAGTGGTTTGGCGCTTGGAGTCGCGCAGGGTGAAGCGGAGACGTCGGCCGTCGGGCGACCAGCGCAGCCAAAAGGCGAGACCGGGGGTGGCAACCAGCTTATGGGGATCGCCGCCATCGGCTCCGACGACGGTGAGTTCGTTGCCATTGGCGATAAGCAGGCGGTTGCCGTCGGGCATCCATGTGGCGTCGTGTGCGAGGACGTTGGGGACGCGGCGGATATTGCCGCCGAGAGTGGGCACAATCCACAACGGCTGCTCGGGATCGGCCTGGAGATGGCTGTGAATGATCAGGCGGGAGCCGTCGGGAGAGAGCGAGCCGATGAGTGGCGAGCCGATTTCGGAAGGCAGCTGGAAGTGGCTTATTTCACCATTGGCGACGAGCGCGACGGCGAGGACGGTGTTGCCGTTCTCCATGTGGGAGAAGTAGATGCGGGGGCCGTCGCTGGCCGAGCTGGAAAAGCTCTCGACATCGAGGTCGTTGGCGAGGACATGGCCGGAAAAGGTAACTTGCTCGACCTGGAAAGGCCTGCGGGAGGGCGGACGAAGGTAGAGAGCGAGGCCCAGCAGCAGGGAGGCGCAGATTAGCGACGCTGCAATCCAGCGCCAGCGGACGATGGCGGAAGTCAGATCCGCGAAGGCTGCGCTGGTGAGATGGGAGGGTTGCGAGGAACCGAGCGCCTCAATGTTCTTGACGGGAGCGATAAACCGGTAGCCGCGCTTGGCGAGTGTCTCAACAAAGCGGGGATTCTCGGCGTGGTCGCCGAGGGCTTCGCGCAACTTATTGACGGCAATGCCCAGGGAGTGGTCGAAGTCTACGGTGGTGTCGGCACCCCAAAGCTGCTGCTGCAAGGATTCGCGGGAGACCACCTCGCCGGGGTGTTCGAGGAGCGCGGCAAGGAGCTTGAAGGGCTGGCTTTGGAGCCGGATATGGACCCCGGAACGGCGCAGTTCTCCGCTCTTCAGGTCGGCCTCAAAAACACCGAACTGGACCCTTTTGGCGTCGTCGTTATGCTGTTCAGCCGCCATAAATGTCCGAGGCATCTCCGGGACGTAGTATACCGGAGAACGCAAAGGAGGTTCCAATGGTCTGTTGACAGGGAGCAAAATCATCCAATTTCCAGGAGAAGTTTATCTTCAAATCAATAAGCGATAAGGCATTTAGCAGAAGAACATCAAATGATGGCGAATTAGCGGGGTGTGAATTGACGATGAACGCCCCAGGGGAGTGTTCTCACCTTCGGCTCCGAGAAGTGGCGCTAGATGCGCTGAATTCCGGACCAGAGAAGTAAACGCTACTCAACATTGATTTCGGAGGACAACGTGACCTTTAAGAGAATCACCTCATTACCAAGCAGGCAGCGCCGTTTTGGCGTGACGCTAATGGCCCTTGCTGCCCTGCTGTTCTGCCTGGCACTGCCCAGCATGTTTGCGCAGACGGATTTCGCCAGCATTCGAGGCAGCGTGCTGGATCAAAACGGCGCGGTGATCACTGCCGCTTCCATCCAACTGGTAAATCTTGATACCGGCCTGAAACAGTCAGCCATCGCCGACGACGCCGGCAATTTCCACTTTGAGGCGTTGGTCCGCGGCAATTACCAGGCCACTGTCTCCGCAAAGGGATTTCAATCCCAGGTACAGGCCGTAACGTTGAACGTGTCGCAGATTCAGGCGATCAACTTCAAGTTGAGCCCGGGTGCGGTCAACACCTCAATCACTGTTACCGACGCGGCGCCGATTGTGAACACAACGACCTCTTCGACGGCCACCGTAGTCGAATCGGAACAGATCGCCGAGTTGCCGCTGAACGGGCGCAACTACACCCAACTTGCAATGTTGGTTCCGGGCGTCACGCGCGGCGCCTATGGCAGCGACGCATCGGGTGCCAGCGGCAATGCCGAGACATGGCGCAATCAAGAGACTGGCGGCTCAGCGATCTCGTCCAACGGACTCCGTCAGGAAGCGAACAACTTTGAGCTGGACGGCCTGGATAACAACGAATCGCTGGTTAACAGCACCGTTCTCATCACGCCGGTAGAAAACATGCAGGAGTTCCGCGTGACTACTTCGGTCGCCCCGGCCGAATTCGGCAGGGCGGGCGGCGCCATCATGCAGAACTCGATCAAGTCGGGCACCAACCATTATCACGGCTCGGCCTTCTTCTTCGACCGTGACGGAATCTTCGACTCCAACCCGCAATACTTCAGCCCCGGCTCTACGAATCCTGTCTATCGCCGCGCGCAGTTTGGCGGCACGGCGGGTGGACCCATTCCTTTCCTGCACAATAAGCTATTCATTTTTGGTGGCTATCAGGGCCTTCGCTTGAAGACTCCAGACGGTGAAGCAACAAACACCGTAGCTACGCCACTGATGCGCACTGGCGATTTCTCTGAGCTGTTGTTGCCCCAATACAATACGGCAGCCACACTCGGGTGGGCGACTGGCTCTCCCAGCCAACAGATTACCGGCTGCAACATAACGGCAGTGCAGGGAGTCATCTATGATCCGACCACATGCGCGCCATTCCCTGGTAATAAAATCCCGGTGGGCCGGCAGAACACTGCCGCAATGAAATACCTGAACGCCTTCCCGCTGCCGAATAACATGACCGGGACAGGCGGCAACATCGGTTTGAGCGAGAATTACGATTCATTCCCGTCAGAAACCGAGAACTTTAACGACTTTGACGTGCGCATTGACTGGACAGCAACGTCCAAGGACAACGTCTTCGTGCGTTACAGCTACGGGCAAGACATTCTCGCCAAGCAGAGCCAGTATCCAGATCTTCCTGCCGGATACGGCACGGGCGTCAACCCCATGCATCCGCGCGGCGAGGCGGTGGGCGAAACGCACACCTTCAGCCCGAATATCGTGAACGAATTCCGCTACGGTCATCTGTATCAATTTTACGGATACGTTCCCCCGTTCGAGGGCACACCGATCTCGGCCAATCTCGGCATCCTGAATGCGAACCGCAACTCGCTTCTGGGCGGCGGCGCTGCCATCAACGGCGGCTGGCCCGAAGGAACTTATACCGGAGACGGCGGACCCTATACCGTTCCGCAATCGAGCAATCAGTTTGTGGATTCGGTTTCCTGGGTCAAGAAATCCCATACGTTCAAGTTCGGCGCCAGCATCGAAAAGCGCCAGGTTTCCTTCTTCCAGGGCAACAACGCCAAGGGCTATTTTGACTTCAGCGGCAATAACTTCACCGGCAACGCCACATCTGATATGGAAGCAGCCTTTGTGGACGACTACAGCATCGGCGTGGCCCAGAGCTACTTTGTGACCAGGAACTGGGAGACGGGATATTACCTGCAGGACGACTGGAAGGTAAACCGCCGCTTGACGCTGAATCTCGGAGTGCGCTATGACCTGTATACCTTCCCGTATACGGTGGATAACTACCAGTCGAACTTCAATCTGTCTACACTCACTCTGCAGCAGGCCGGGACCAACGGGCTTTCTGCCGATATCGTCCAGACCAACAAGAACAACTTTGCTCCGCGCGTCGGCTTTGCCTACGACCTTCTCGGTGACGGCAAGACCTCGGTTCGCGGCGGCTACGGAATCTACTACTTCCTGGACCGTGGCGGCGTGGGCAACCAGTTGAGCGAGAATCCAGATTTCAACGGCAGCGAGAGCTATAGCGATGCTCCCAATGCTGGCGGCTGGCGGCTCGACTTTACCGGCTCGGCGCCTAACTGCACTCAAGTAGACGCTCATGGAAATACAATCTCTGAGCCTGCCGGCGGCACCTGCAACGAGGCCCTTCCTGCCACACAAGGGGCGCTTCCGTTGCCGGTCTTCGGCGCCACGGTCAATCGCGCCGATCCTGTCAACGCAAGCCTGATCTCCGTCCCACTCAACAAGCCGACTTCCATGATCCAGCAATGGAATCTGCAAATTCAGCGCCAACTGACAGCGGGGACGTCAGTCAATGTTGCCTACGTCGGCACCTCGGCCCAGCATCTGTCCACCTGGTTCAATATCAACCAGCAGGTGCTCAACACTGCCCCCGGCACCGTTCTGTATAAGGACGCGAGCGGAACCAATTTCGGCTCGATCGATTACGGCCCCAACAACGGCGCATCCAATTACAACGGGCTGCAGGTGTATTTGAACAGCAAATTGCACGCCGGAATCCAGTACACCGCGGCGTACACATGGTCGCACACGATGGACGACGCCAGCGCGCCCTACAACACCGGAACGACCAATACAGGTGTCTTCATTACCACGGCCGGCCCGAACTTGCATGCCAATTACGGAGGGTCGGATCAGGATCAGCGCCAGGTGTTCACCTTCAGCGGGCTGGCACAACTTCCCTTTGGCAAGGGCAAGATGTTCCTGTCAAATGCTCCCTGGTTGGTCAACGAGGCGATTGGCGGATGGCATGTAAATGTCATCACCACGCTTGAAACAGGGACGCCCATCACTGTGACAACCGGCAGTTATATGTACACGTCTCCGTCCGGGAAGGTTTCATACCCGAGCGGAAGCATGACCAACCGCGCCAATCAAACCGGCAAGATCAGCTATCCCAAGCACCTGAAAGAATGGTTTGACCCCTCCGCCTTCTCGTTTCCGGCGGTCGTCAATCCGAACGGTCAGAACAGCACCTTTATCGCGCCGGGAACGCTTGTCCGCAACAGCATGTTTGGCCCGGGATTCAAGGACGTGGATGCATCGATCGGCAAGGACTTCCCCTTCGTGGAGGGTGTGGCCGCGCATTTCCAGGCCGATGTATTCAACCTAACCAATACGCCGGCCTTCACCAACCCGGACACAACCATGACCGACGGCGCTTACGGGCAGATTACAAGCGTTCGCGCATTCGCCAATCGTCAAATGCAGCTCTCGCTTCGCATCACTTTCTAATGCACCTGCAACCTGCGCCATAGCGGCCTTACGCCGCCATGGCGCAACTTTCAAGTCAACACCAGCCTGGATTCCGCGAGGGCGGGCTTCCGCGCTGTAAATCATCCGCCCCAAATACCGCGACAGATTTATAAAACTGCCGCGGGCTTTTTCTCACTCAACTCAGCCTTCCTCCCATACGCAGGAGCGCATGGCAAGGGAATGATCGTCCGCTCAGTATCTATCGAGACGGTCCTTGGAGAATGCTGTGCGATTGCGGCCCTATTTCGTTCTGACATTTTGGTTGTCTTGTGTTCTAGCCGCATCGTGGGCGCAGGCTCCACGCATCGATAAGATCGATCCGCCGGGTTGGTGGGCGAGCTTTCCTGATCCCATGCTTCTGGTGCACGGCGATGGATTGAACCGCGCGCGATTTACTGTCGACGGTGCGGATGTAACGCTGGACCATACACAAATTTCTGACAACGGCCACTGGGCTTTCCTGTGGCTGAAGACCGCGAATGCCGCACCACAGATTCTCTGGGTGACGGCTACGAATGACCAGGGCCAGGTGCGCCGCAGCTTTACGCTGGCCGAGCGCTCAGGCGATGCAAATGCGCATGTCGGCTTCTCTTCCGCTGACGCGCTTTATCTGGTAATGACCGACCGTTTTGCCGATGGAAATCCGGCCAAAGAAAAACAGGGCTACGATCGCGCCGCCGCGAAAGGCAGGCACGGAGGAGATTTCGCCGGCATAGAGCAGCATCTGGATTATCTGAGCGAGCTGGGCGTGACCGCGCTGTGGACTACGCCGGTGGCCTCGAACGGCGACACACCGGATTCATATCACGGCTATGCGGCTACGGATTTATATGCGGTGGACGCGCACTTTGGCACGCTCGAGGATTACCGGCACCTCTCCGACGCGCTGCACGACAGGCAAATGAAGTTGGTGATCGACCTGGTGCCGAATCATATTGGCGTGGGGCATCCGTGGGTGCTTGATCCACCCGCTCCCGACTGGTTTCACGGCACACTTGAAAATCATCGTTTAACGCAATCCAACTTTTATGCGCTGGTGGACCCGCATGCGCCGCGCCAGGCATGGAGCGCGATCACTGATGGCTGGTTTACGGATGCCATGCCGGACCTTAACCAGGAAAACCCGCTGGTGGCGCGCTACCTGATCCAGAACGCGCTGTGGTGGGTGGAGACGGCCAACCTGGACGGCATTCGCCTGGATACATTTCCGTATGTGGACCGCGCATTCTGGCATGACTTTCACGCGACTCTGCATAGCGTCTATCCGCATTTGACTACAGTGGGCGAGGTCTTCAACGGTGACCCCGAAGTGACTTCCTTTTTTGCGGGGGGAGTGGCGCGGCGCGGCATCGACACAGGACTCGACACACCGTTTGACTTCCCCGTGTATTTTTCGCTGCGCGATGTTCTCATTCATGGCAAACCCATGACGGACCTGGCCAGAGTGCTTCGCCAGGACTCGCTCTATCCGCATCCCGAGCGGCTGGTTCCATTTATCGGCAACCACGATACGACGCGCTTTATGACCGATGCCGGCGGCTCGGCGGCGAAGCTCAAGCTGGCATTGGGCCTGGTGAGCACGTTGCGCGGAATGCCGCAGATTTATTCCGGGGATGAAATCGGGATGGATGGCGGCGGCGATCCGGGCAATCGCCATGATTTTCCCGGCGGCTTCGCGGGCGATGCGCACAACGCCTTCACCAAGACCGGCCGCACCGCTACGGAAGAGGAAATATTCGCTTGGACTTCCGGTTTGCTGAAGATGCGGGCGAGTTATCCAGCATTGCAAACAGGGATCGAGCAGAATCTATTTGCCGATGAGGATGTTATTGCTTATATCCGCTCGACGGACGAAACAGGCTGCGCGACGGATCAGCACACTGACCGGTTGCTGATTGTGGTGAATAAGGGCGGACAAAGCAGAGTTGTCGATCTGCCGATGGAAGAAACTGCGCTGGCCGGATGTACGAAGTTTCAGGCCGAGGAGCCAACCACGGGAGTTACTCCTGTATTGAGCGGCGGGAAGCTGCATATTGAAGAACCGGCTGCATCGATGACTATCTTTGATGTGCATTGAACCGCCGGGGCATTCACCAGTAGCGGCAAAGTCTCCGAAGAGATTTTTCAAATCAAGATGAGTGCGCGGGACCGGCTGATAAGTGAGAGCCGGTCTGCGCGCAGTTGACTACTTATATGAACGAGGCGATTGTGATGATGAACGCATGGCAGGGGTTGACGCGGTTCAAGAGCGTGGTACTGATGGGTGCGGTTGCGGTACTGCCGGCAGGTTGCGGAGGCGGAGGCGGAAGCACTACTCCTCCGGTTACGACTCCGGTGGCGGCAGCACCAGCGCTTTCAGTGAGCGCGGGCACCTACGCGGCATTACAGAGCGTGGCTATCACGGACTCGACCGGCGGAGCGACGATTTATTACACCACCAACGGTAAAGCACCGACGACATCTTCGGCTGCGTACACCGCGCCGATCCCGGTGGCGACTACCACAACCATCGAAGCACTGGCCGTTGCGAGTGGCTACACGAACAGCAATGTTACCTCCGCCACTTATACCATTAACCTTCCCGCTGCGCCTGCAATTACTCCGATAACGGACATTCACCAGGGATTCATTTATCAGATTGTGACCGACCGCTTCTTTGACGGCGATACGACGAACGACAACCCCTCAGAAAGTCCGGGGCTCTATGACCCCAACGGATTCACTAACCCTGCGAACGCGGACTGGAATCTGTATTGGGGCGGCGACCTGTCGGGAATCGAACAGAAGCTCAGTTATCTGCAATCAATGGGCGTGGCAGGCATTTGGATTTCGCCGCCGATGAATAACATTCGCGTTAATGCCGGGACGAGCAACGGCGAAACGGGCTATTACGGCTATTGGACGCGCGACTTCATGCAGATTGACGAGCACTTTGGCGACGACAGCAATACTTGGACAGCCTTTGACAATCTGGTAACAGCGGCGCATGCAGATGGAATCAGGGTCTATGTGGATTTTCCCGCCAATGATACTAATCCCATCGACGCAGGAGAGAACGGATCGCTCTACAACGACGGGACTCTGGTTACTGCTTATGCTACCGATACGGGACTAACTCCTTACTATCACCACAATCCGAATATTACTAACTACGAAGACCGCTATCAGGTGCAGTATTACACGCTGGAAAGTCTGGCAGATCTGGACCAGACCAATCCATGGGTTGATTCTTATCTCAAGACGGCGGTCACAAATTTCCTGGCTCATGGTGTTGATGGCTTCCGTTTCGACGCTGCCCAGGAGACTAACTGGGGGTGGGAATACAGCCTGGAAAATACCATTGCCAACTGGAACGGCCCCTCAATCCAGGCGAGGATGCCGGGGCAGCCGTTTATCTTTGGCGAATGGGATGAAGGCTCCGGAGATGCGCTTTATCCGGATTCGGTAAAGTTTTCCAACAACAGCGGAATGAATCTGCTGGACTACACACTTTATTGGCAATTGGCTGATGTATTCGGCACTGACGGAAGCTTTTACGATATTGACAATGAACTGACGTTGGAGGACACTGGCTCGACAACGATTCCGGCGCAGGCGTTTACGCAACCCAACGACCTGGTGACCTTCTTCGACAACCACGACAATCCGCGCATTATGTCGCAGGGCGCGGACAGGATGGCAGTGAAGCAGGCCCTCAGCTTCCTTCTCATGTGCCGGGGCGTGCCGGTGGTTTATTACGGCGATGAGCAGTATCTCTACAACGACACGAATAGCGGCGGAGTCCCATACAACCGCAACGGCATGACTGGTTTCAGCTCGACCGATGCAACGCTGCTCATTCAGTATCTAGCCGCGCTGCGCGCCGCCAATCCGGCTGTAGCTTATGGAACGATGATGCAGCGCTGGATTAACAACGACGTGTACATCTACGAGCGCCAACAGGGCGCGAATGTGGTTTTGGTGGCCATCAACAAGAACCCGTCCACAGACCAGGCTATCTCCGGGCTCTTTACTGACCTGGCTCCCGGCAGTTATACGGATTATCTGGCGCAAACCATGGGCGGACTCGGAGTCACGGTCACGGGCACGGTGAGGGGAAATAACCCGGTGACAAACTTCACGCTGCCACATCGCAGCGTTTCCATCTGGGTTTCGGCCGGCAGCGCACTGCCTTCGATTGGCAGCGTGACTCCGCGCATCGCCAATCCCGGAGCTTCGGTGACCATCAGCGGCGCGGGGTTTGGCGCGACAGCGGGAACGGTGAACTTTACCGTTGGCACCATGACCTTGCCGGCAACCCTTAACAACTGGAGCAATGGACAGATTACCGTTACGGTCCCGACGCTGGCTGCCGGCGCAGCCACGGTAGCCCTGACTCAAGGAACGGCGACCTCCAACGCCGCGCCGTTTACTATGAACACAGCGACGCTGATTCCAGTCAATTTCAGCGTCAGCGGCACTCCGACGCTGGGGCGCACAGATGTCATCATGCTCACGGGGAGTGTGGCGAAGCTGGGTAACGGGGCGACCACATGGAATGGTGCCATCGGGCCGGTTACGATTCCGGCTGCGGGAAGCGCGCTGCAAACCGTCTCGGTTCCGGCGGGAGCGACAGTGCAGTTTCAGTTCTTTATGCTACACAGCGACGGATCAATCGCCGCGGAGAGCACACAGCACACCTACACCGTTCCCTCTTCGGGCGTGGGTACAGCGGCCGTGAGCTGGTAAGGCTGAGAATCGCGCAATTCCGATCGGAGCTGGCCGAAGCGTCGCGGTGAAGGGATGCGCTAGCTACAGGATTTTTGACTGGGAAACATTGAGGCAATTCGATGCTTAATTTTCGTTTGCACAAATTCATACCGGAGATGCTGGAAGATGATGATCATTTTTAAACGCAGTTGTGCGGTACTTACACTTTTTACGATGTTCGCCGCGTTGGCGGGAGCGCAAAGCCTGACTGAAACGCATGCGGCCATTTCCCAAACGCATCCACTGTCGAACGGCATCGAAGTTTCCGGGGGCGGAGTGACAGTTCAGGTTACGGCATTGCGCGACGATGTGCTTCGCGTGAGAGCGAGCCGGAGCGGAGATTTCATTGAAGACGAGTCGTGGGCTGTGCTGGCCGGGCCGCGCGCGGCAAGCGTTCCGGTTGTGGCGGAGAGCGCAGGCTTTAGCACCAAAGCATTGCGGGTAAGCTTTGACAGCGCCATGCGGCTCACAGTGAGCGATCTATCGGGCCATATTCTTCAACAAGACATTCGCCCCATCGAATTTCACGGAGCGTCCTTCCGGCTTTATAAGACCATGGGACCCGCGGAGCACTTCTTCGGACTTGGCGACAAGGCCGGCCCCCTGGACAGACGCAGCCAGGCATTTACGGATTGGAATTCGGACGCATTTGGATGGCAGGATGGGACCGATCCGATTTACAAAAGCATTCCGTTCTTTCTCTCCTGGAATCAGGGCCGCGTACTTGGAGTGTTATTCGACAATACATGGCGGACAAGTTTCGATTTCGGCAAGGAATTTCCCGACGCCTATTCCTTCGGCGCACCAAACGGCCCGGTGGACTATTACCTGATGTACGGGCCCAGCCCCAAGAATGTTGTGGAAGAGTATGCGTGGCTGACAGGCCCGACGCCAATACCGCCTATATGGGCGCTCGGCTATCAACAGTCACGCTACAGTTATTATCCCGAAGCAAAGGTGCGCGAGATTGCGCATCGCCTGCGCGCAGATAAGATTCCGGCGGATGCAATCTATCTCGACATTGACTATCAACAGAATTATCGGCCCTTCACAGTGGACCGGCAGAAGTTTCCCACTTTTGAGCAAATGATCAAGGATCTCACCAGCCAGCATTTTCACGTGGTTGCGATTACCGATCTTCATATTCCCACACTGCCGAATGCGGGATACGCGCCTTATGACTCGGGGTTAGCAGGCGATCGCTTCGTGAAGAATCCCGACGGCTCAACTTATGTAGCAAAAGTGTGGCCGGGCTACTGCGCGTTTCCCGATTTTACTCAGCAGCAGACTCGCGCATGGTTTGGTTCACTCTATAAGGACTTTGTTGCCGACGGCGTTGCAGGCTTCTGGGACGACATGAACGAGCCTGCCATTTTCGGCGTGCCGTCAAAAACCATGCCGGATGACATTCAGCATCGCATCGATGAGCCGGGCTTCAAGAAGCGCACCGCCAGCCACCTTGAGATTCACAATGTTTATGGCATGGAAGACACGCGCGCGACTTATGAGGGCTTTAGAGCATTGGAACCTAATATGCGTCCATTTGTTTTGACGCGAGCTAGCTATGCAGGCGGCCAGCGCTATGCAGCCACATGGACGGGCGACAACAGCTCGACCTGGGATCATCTGCGGATGACGACACCGATGATTGAGAATCTTGGCCTGAGCGGATTCGCTATGAGCGGCGCGGACGTCGGCGGCTTTGCCGGCTCGCCGCAGGCAAATCTGCTGACCAAGTGGCTTGAGATCGGGGCCTTCCAACCAATTGACCGAGATCACACTGCGGTTGGGACCAACAATCAAGAGCCGTGGGTGAACGGGCCGGAACAGGAAGCGATCAGCCGCCACTACATTGAAGAACGCTACAGGCTGATGCTCTACCTTTACACCACAGCGGAAGAGATGTCGCGTACAGGGTTGCCGATTATGCGCACGCTCTTCCTGGAATTTCCGGATGCGGCGCGCGATCATCATCCCATCGATCTCGACGCGCCCGCGGAGTTCTTATTCGGTCCGGACATTCTGGTGGCGCCCGCGCCGTTCCCTGATGAAGTGGACAAATACGAGGTGATGCTGCCTCCGGGCATCTGGTACGACTATTGGACAGGCGAACAAATCGATCGGTCGGCCGCCGGTGAAAGCGCTGATGCGGAGCAGAAGAAAGGCACACAGGCCGAGGGTCGCGCGTTCAAGCCACTTATCGTTGAGCCAAGCATTGCCGGTCTGCCAGTGTACGCAAGAGGTGGCACGATTATACCCATTGCGCCGCTGACTCAAAGCACGATGGAAACGCCCAATGGCCCTCTCACGCTGCGCGTATATGTGGGGGAAGGCTGCAAAGGGACAATCTATCAGGATGACGGCAAATCCTACGATTTCAAGCAGGGAAAATATTTGCGGATGGACAACACTTGCTCATTGGAAGGCAAGATACTTCATATCCATATAGGTCAGCACCAGGGAAGTTACAAGGCGTGGTGGCGAGATATAACGATTGAAGTATACGGGCGGGCGGCGTCCGATGGTCAAGCGAAGCTGGCGGGGAAGAGTGTGAAGGCTATCTGGAACAAAGCGAACCGCAGCTGGCAGATGACCGTACCCGACAGTGGAGACGGGATGGAACTTACGCTGGAGTAGAGCGGATCGTTGTTGTTCCTGTCGCAAGGCCGCGGACATTCAGAGTGTCCGCGGCCTTTGGCTTTTTAGATGCCTGCCTCGGGCGGTATATAATCTAATGGAGCATGGAATTATTCCTCAATTCCGCCTGGGCGCTGCTGGCAATTGCGAGCGTGTGCCTGTGGATTCGAATGGAGTGCAGAATCGGCGCAGAACGCCGTTTGCCGCTGATCGCTCTGGCGTTGCTCATCGCGATTTTGCTTCCGGTAATCTCGGTCAGCGATGACCTGCAGTTGCTGCAGAACCCGGCCGAAAGCGACACGTTTCAGTGCCAGCGGCGTGACTGCCTAGCCTCCTGTCCTCACGCAGTTCATCCGGCAATTGCCGCTCTCCCCGAGCCGGTTTTTGCTGAGTCGGCCTGGAGTTTTCAGCGCTACACAGCAGGGCTGAATTTTTCTTCGAGAGCCGTAGAGAATCCCGCCTTCAAAGTTATCCAGAATCGGCCTCCGCCAGCGGCCTGATCTCTCTCTTCGTCCATTTCATAGTGTGCTTTTTCTCTTTCCGTGATCGCCGCGCAGAACGCGGCGCAAGGCTGTATATGAAACAGAAAATACTCTCTTACACTGCGCCGGCAGTGTATGCGCTGTTTATTCTCACGGCGTTGACGTGCCCGGCGCAAGAAAGCCTCACCTGGGACCAGGTGAAGGCAAAGTTTGAAGCTGCCAACCCGGCGCTCAGAGCCGACGCCCTCGGCGTGGATGAGATAAAGGCTGCGGAAATTACGGCCTTTCTGCGCCCCAATCCCACGGCATCTTTCACCATGGACCAGCTCTATCCCTTCGGGCCGCACTACGATCCCAACCTTCCCGGCACGCGCTATCGCCCGCTGAGCAATGCGCTCACTACAGGGGCAATCAGTTATCTCTACGAGCGCGAGCACAAGCGAAATTTGCGTCTGGAGAGCGCCAAGGAAGGCACCGAGATTGCGCAGTCGGAGCATATCAACCTGGAGCGAAACCTGATCTTCAACCTGCGTTCGTCCTTCGTTGAGACGCTGGAAGCCAAGGCGGTGCTGGATCTGGCCAAGGCCGACCTGGCTTACTACGACAACATCATCAAGATAAGCCGCGACCGTTTTCGCGCCGGAGACATTGCCAAGATCGATCTGGACCGCATCGAGCTGCTGCGCGTCCAATATGAAGTGGAGATACAGGCGGCCATCGTCAATCTGCGCACCTCGAAGATCCAGCTTCTGCAACTGCTGAACGAGAGGACGCCGGTGGAGCAGTTCGATGCGACCGGCGTCTTCGACTTCACAGACGATCTGAAACCGCTGGAAGACTTCAGGCAAATTGCGCTGGACGAGCGGCCCGATCTGCGCGCCGCGCTAGAAACCATCCAACAGGCCAAGACCAACCGCAAGCTTGCCCAGGCTAACGGCTCCGCGGACCCCACCTTCAGCGTAGATTCGGGCGCCAATCCCCCGCTTGATCCGTACGTCGGCTTCAACGTCAGCATTCCACTGCGCATCTTCGACCGCAACCAGGGCGAGAAAAAGCGCGCGCAGATTGACATTGGCCGCACGACGGAATTAAGTGAATCGGTGCGCGCCGAGGTTTTCAGCGATGTGGATTCGGCCTATGTGCAGGTGGAAAGCAACATCGCGCTGCTGCGGCCCTACAAGGCGCAATACAAAGAGCAGGCGCTGAGGGTGCGCGACACGGTGACTTACTCCTACCAGCACGGCGGCGCTTCGCTGATGGATTTTCTGAACGCGCAGAGCGATTACCGGGCCGTGGAGCTGGCATACCTGCAACTTGTCGGCTCTTATCTGACAGCTGCCGGACAACTGAATCTTGCCGTGGGACGCGAGGTAATTCAATGAATGCGAATTTTTCTTTGAAGCAATGGCCTAAGACTTTTACGGTTCGCGCTCTGGCTGCGTCTTTTTTCCTTGTGCTTGCAGGGAGTCTGGTTCTGAACGGCTGCAAAGGCAAGGATGAGGACGATGGCGCGCCGCCGCCGGCGCAGGTAATCAAGACCGGAGACGCGAGCCTGGTGACGATTGATAATCCAGGACAGTTTTCGCTGGTAGCGGCAGAAAAGATGGAAGCCGCCGCGCAGTTGAAGGTTACCGGCTCGGTGTTCCCCGACATTGCCCGCGAGATTCCAGTGATTTCGCTGGCCAATGGCCGCGTGGTGGACATCAAGGCGCGCCTCGACGATAACGTGAAAAAAGGCCAACTGCTGCTGAAGGTGCAGAGCCCGGACATTACGAATGCGTTCGACACTTACCTGAAGGCGGCCAACGACGAGCACATGGCCAACATAGCTTACGTGCGCGCTGAAGATTTGTTCAAGCACGGCGCCATTTCGCAGGCGATGCTGGAGCAGGCAGAGGATACGGAGAAGGACGCGCAGGCGGACCTGACGGCTGCCGAAGAGCAATTGAAAACGCTGGGCGTGGACAAGAAACACCCGAGCAGCGTTGTGAATGTGTATGCGCCGATTTCGGGCGTTATCGTAGCGCAGAATGTTACGCAGGCTGCGGCGGCCGGCGTCAGTTTGTCCGGCACAGCAACGGCCTTTACGATTGCCGATCTATCTACTGTGTGGATCATCTGCGATGTATACGAAAACGACATTCCCATAATTCAACTTGGGCAGACGGCGCAGATTCATATCAACGCCTATCCCGACAAGCAGCTGAGTGGCCGCGTCAGCGACATAGGGCCAGTGCTTGATCCAAGCATACGCACCGCCAAAGTGCGCATCGAGATTGCGAATCCGGGGATTCTAAGGCTGGGCATGTTTGTCACCGCGACATTCGAGAGCAAGAACAAGAATGCCTTTGCGGTTGTGCCCGCTGCCGCTATCTTGCACCTGCATGATCGCGACTGGGTGTTTGTGCCGGCAGGCGGCAATCAATTCAAGCGCATTGAAGTGAGCGCCGGAGTCACGCTGCCAGGAAACAAGCAGCAGATTCTTTCCGGCATCGCACCAGGCCAGCAGGTGGTATCGCAGGTTCTTCAACTGGAAGCCGCGCTGGAGGCACAATGATACGGAAGCTTGTTGATTTTGCGCTTCAGAACCGGCTTCTCGTGCTGGCGATCGGTATTATGCTCTTCGCGTGGGGCGTGATTTCGTTTCATCGCCTTCCGGTGGAAGCCTATCCCGACGTGGCGAATAACTACGTGGATGTGATTGCGCAATGGCCGGGAATTTCTGCCGAGCAGATTGAGCAGCAGGTTACCATTCCACTGGAAACCGTGATGAACGGCATCCCCGGCGTGGTTCATGTGCGTTCATGGTCGATCTTCGGACTCTCAACGGTGGAAATGGTTTTCGGCGAGGAGACGACGAACTTCGAGAACCGCGAGCACGTGCTGGAGCGGCTGTCACAGGTCACGCTACCGACAGGCGTGGTTCCGCAGATGGGAACGGACTGGAGCCCGGTCGGACAAATTTATTTCTACACGCTGGAAAGCACTAATCCAGAGTATGACGTGATGAACCTCAAGACTCTGGAAACCTGGTCGATAGAAAAAAATTTGAAATCTGTGCCGGGCGTGGTGGACATAAACCCGTTTGGCGGACCGACGCGCGAATATCAGGTTCGAATCGACCCAGACAAACTGATCTCTCATGGGCTGAGCATCGCTCAGGTGGAGCAGCAACTCACGAGCAATAATGCCAACGCGGGCGGCAGCTTTATCGAATCCGGTTTGCAGCAGATCAACGTTCGGGAAGTGGGGCTGGTCAGGAATCTGCAGGACATCGAGAATACGGTCATCACGACCAAGAGCGGCGTGCCGCTGCGGGTAAAAGACATCGCCGTAGTCGAGCAGGGACCCCAGATACGGCTGGGCCAATTTGGCCGGGCGACGCGTTTGGGCGACGGAAAAATCATCGACAACGACGATGTGGTTTCGGGGATTGCCGCGCTGCAAAAGGGCGACGATGCGCAACCCACGATGGACGGCATTCATCAGAAGGTAAAGGAGCTGAACGATCAGATTCTACCGGCGGGGGTGAAAATCCACCCCTTCATCGATCGCAGCGACCTGCTCCGCTTCACCACCCATACGGTTCTGGATAATCTGACCGCAGGCATGGTCCTGGTCGTCATTATCCTGTTTCTCTTCCTGGGCAACGTGCGCGGCGCGCTGATTGTGGCGATAACCATTCCGTTCTCGCTGCTATTCGCGGCTATCTGCCTCGACCTGAAACATATTCCTGCCAATCTTCTTTCGCTGGGCGCGCTGGATTTTGGCATGGTTGTGGAGGGAGCCGTGGTGATGGTGGAAAACATTGTGCGCCACCTGGCCCGCAAGGAGGAAAACGGGCGTCCGGTGCGCGTGCGAATTGCGGAAGCGGCGCATGAAGTGCAACGGCCAGTCTTCTACGCCATCGCCATCATCATCACGGCCTATCTTCCTATCTTTACGCTGCAGGCCGTAGAAGGCCGCGTCTTCCGGCCCATGGCGTGGACGGTGGCTTTTGCACTCCTGGGCGCGCTCATTTATTCCATAATCCTGGCCCCGGTTCTTTCCAGCTTCTTTCTCAGCAAAGGCGCGAGTGAATGGAAGAATCCGGTGATGGAGTATTTGCGGGAGCGCTACCGCTACGGCGTCACCTGGGCCATTCATCATCGACCGGTAGTGCTGACTGGAGGTGTGGCTGCGCTTGTCCTGGCGGTCTTTCTGATTTTCAGCGGTATCATCGGCTCCGAGTTTCTGCCCCATCTTGATGAGGGCGCGCTCTGGGTGCGTGGCACTCTCGACCAAAGTGCGGGACCTACCGAGAGCCTCCGCGTAGCGAACCAGGCGAGAGTTATCCTTTGCTCCTTTCCCGAAGCGACCGACTGCACCAGCCAGACGGGCCGGCCTGACGACGGAACCGACCACACTGGTTTCTTCGATACCGAGTACTTTGTCGGCCTGAAACCGAAAGATGAATGGCGGCCTGTTTTTCACCATGACAAGGACAAGCTGATCGCGGCCATGAGCGCTGATCTGGAGAAGAAATTCCCCGGTGTGCTCTGGGCATTTTCCCAGCCCATTGAGGACAACATGGAGGAGGCGGTGAGCGGCGTGAAGGGAGAGCTTGCCACCAAAGTTTATGGCGAGGACCTGCACGTGCTGGAGGGCAAGGCCAACGATATTGCGGCTATTATGAGCCACATCAAGGGCGTTGAGGACCTGGGAGTTCTTCAGGTGACGGGTCAGCCGGATCTGAATTACGTGGTGGATCGCGCCGCGGCAGCACGGTGGCAGATCAATGTGGCAGACATTCAGGACGCCATTCAGACCGCGGTTGGAGGCACCGCTCTCACTCAGGTTCTGCACGGTGAAGAGGTTTATAACCTGACGCTGCGTTATCTGCCGCAGTACAGGAACACGAGGGAAGCAATCGACAGCATTCGCCTGCTGACGCCTTCAGGAGAGAGAGTTTCGCTGGCTCAACTATGCAAGGTGCGGGAAGCGGATGAAGGGTCAGAAATCTATCGAGAAAATAACCAGCGCTATGTTGCGATCAAGTACAGTGTCCGCAACCGCGCCCTGGGCGATGCTGTGCGAGAGGCCATTCAGAAGGTAAATGCGCAGGTGAAACTCCCGCGCGGCTACCACCTTGCATGGGAAGGCGAATACCAGAGCGAATTGCGCGCTGCCGCACGGATGATGCTGATTGTGCCGCTGACCGCGCTGCTGATCTTCATCATTCTCTACTCCATGTACAAGTCGCTTAAATGGGCGCTGCTGATTCTCGCCACGGTGGCCATGGCCAGCATCGGAGGATTGCTGGTGCTGCTGGTTACCGGCACCGAGTTCAGCGTTTCTTCGGAAGTGGGCTTCCTGGCGCTGTTCGGGGTCTCGGTCCAATCAGGTATCATCCTGCTGGAATACATCAATCAACTGCGGGTCCGGGGTTATTCGATTGAGGATGCGGCGGTGGAAGGATCTGTTGTGCGCCTGCGCCCCATCATGATGACCATGCTGGTGGCCACGCTGGGACTGCTGCCAGCCGCCATGTCTCACGGCATTGGATCCGACTCGCAGCGGCCATTTGCTATTGTCATTGTCGGCGGACTCATGACCAATCTGGTGATGAGCATTTTCCTGCTGCCAACGCTTTATGTGTGGATAGCCAGGGAAAACGATGTGCTGCCAAAGTTGGACATCAAGCAGGAAGAATAAGGAGCTTTATGCGGGGTTTCCCCCGCGTCCCTCCGAGACCAGGCAGGGTCTGACGAATCGACCGAGCATTTTGAAGACGGAGAAATATGCCCCGCTGGGTCTGAAGGCCTATTCATTTCGCTGGCCTTTTCGGCACGACTGAAGTCGTGCCCTGACACAAGGCCGGCGATATCGGCAGGATTCCTGAGCAGGTCCTGCCGGGCGCGCGGTGTTCCTATTTAGCGCTAGGCTGAGCTTGTTGAGTCGCCTTATCGGCGGCGCGTTGCTGAGCGTCGAGGCCGTGTGTCGGATCTCGGTGGAAAAGCTTGCGCGAGACGTCTGGCCAGAACTCCTGGAAGATGGAACCGAAGCCGCCCTCGGCGGTGACGATGAACCCGTTGCTGAAGGTCTGGCCAATGCCTGAGCCGCTGGGCGGATAGTAGAGGTTTGAGATGGCGCCCGCGATGATGTTACCGCCAACGTTAGAGTAGTTGGGCTCCCACTTGTGTGTATTGTCGTGTTTGCAGATCACATTAGTGGCCAGGGAATAGAGTATCCGGTGGTTGGTGGTTCCGTGCCCCAGGCGGAAGTAGCGCGGATCCTGGTGAAGGATGGAAGGCAGGATGCCGTTGCCGATTATGCCGCCATCAAAGGCGTCGAGGTAGGCCGCGCCGGACCGCTTACCGTAGCCTTCAGCGCCCCAACCGAAGCCGGGGTCGTCGTCCAGAGCCTCGCGGTAGCCGGCAACGACAAATGCCGCGGCAAAAGCGACGGGGTCGACCTGAGAGCGAAAAGCGAGCTTCATCTTCTGGCCCGCGGTCATGGAGACGGCGTCGGCGCGATAAGAGACATTGAAGGCAGGCACAACGCCCACGGTTCTCTGCTTTTCCTGTTCCTTGATCTGCTCTTCAGCCTTTTCGTATTGAGTTTTCTTGTCGCCGGGTTGTTGCGCGGCGGGTTGCGAACTGGAGCTGCCCTGAACCGGCGTAGCGCTCGGAGCCGGCGGCGGGGTGCTCTGGTTTTGACCGGCAGGAGCTTGCTGCTGCAGCGACTCGGCCTCGGCCATCGCAAACTGCGGCTGCGGCGTCTCGGGTAGTGCGCGAGCGGCAGCTAACCCGGAGACCAGTTCCTGAGCAAAAGCAGCGGAGGACAGCGCCAGCAGGCAAAGACCGGCCGCGAGCGTTGCAGGAAGAAGAAAAAAGCCTAAGCGCATCAATTCACCAGAGATAGAGTGGACGCCCCACCGGCCCGTTCGCCCGTGAGGGAAGATGGGCCAGCAGGGCTATATATAAGGTTAAATCACCGCGCACACCGGATGCCCATAATATGACCTTTGCGCGGCGGCGTTTCATCGTGTGTGAACAATTGCGGCATCAGCGCCGCCCGCGCCCATCAGGACCAGCGAACGTTGAGCAAAGGGCGAGTAGACGAGGAGCGTTGCGCAGGCCAGCGCCAGGCCAAAATTGATGTGGTGCAAGAGTAGGAAGGGCGAGAGCGACCACAGTTCATCGAGGACGAGGAGAAACGGCCAAATCCTGAGGAATTTCTCGCGTGCTCCGGGCGCATGGAAGAGCGCGGCGGAGAGCACAAAGGCGCGGACAGGAATCAGGATTGCGGCAGTCACGATCAGGATAGCGAACGCCTGAGTTGCTCTTGGGAGCGGCGAGAAGAGATCTGCAATCTCGGCGAGATTTGCCAACGCGCCGATATAGAAGCCCAGATACATACACTGCAACAGGATGAAGAGCGTTTGCACAACCGGGTAGGAGGCTTTGGGAAGCTCTTGTGGAGAAGCCAGAATCCGAAAACGAGGATTGGTTGCAGGCTCGGTAGGAATTGCGGCCTGGGCCGTTGCTATTTGTTCCGTTGTAATCGGGGACGGATCTTCGTTGAGTGCGATTCGTTCAACGGGAGCCACGAAGCGGTAACCGCGACGTGCCAAGGTCTCGATGAATCGCGGATTGCTCGCCGTGTCACCGAGGGCTTCGCGGATGCGATTTACCGCGGAGTTTACGCCATGTTCGGAATCGACGAAGGTTCCGTCGGGCCACAGGTCGCGTGATATTTCTTCACGAGTAAGAAGCTGGCCGGGATGGCCCAGCAGGAGCAGAAGCACCTGGAAGGGCTGCGCGTTTAGCTTGATGCGCACACCCTGCTTGCGAAGCTCACCCGTGGCAGCGTCTGCTTCAAATGTTCCGAAGCGATAACGCAAGGCTGGCTGTGGGTCTGTCATGTCTGATGTCCAGTGTATCCGATGGCGAGCGCCATCCAGAGCAAAGTATAACTTCTTCGAAACCTAATTGCTGCAATGAGTTGCACGGTAAGAAACAATCTTCAATAGATGAGATTCAATCCATTGCCCTGGAAGCCGGGGTGGCGTAAGGTGCTGTTCATGACGCAACGCAAACAATCAGAAGCACGAAGATTCCTTGCTGGTTCCGTTCTGTGGGGGCTCGTTATCTTATTGGTCTTTGCGGCCGCCCCAGGCCAGGTTGCGGGAGAGCCGGCGCCAGCGGCAATTGCAGCTTTCAACTCTTACATCGGCGCGGTGGAGTCGCGCCTCGACGAGCAACATCGGTCGCGAAAGGGTTTCCTTGCTTCGGTGACTTCGGGGCCGGAAAACGAGATGCGGCTGAGACGGGGAGAGCTGGTCGTGGAGAAGCTCACGCCTTCAACGGGCGCGGAATTGCCCGGAGCGATGCTGCACCACTGGCGCGGCACCGCGTTCGCTGCCGGAGCCACGGCTGCGGATTTTGAGCGGCTGATGAAGAATTTCAACGCTTATCCGGAACGTTTTTCTCCGCAGGTGGTCCAGGCAGAGGTCCTGACGCAACAGGGCGATCGTTTTCAGGCGTCGATGCGGGTGCGCCAGAAGCACGTCATCACGGTGGTGATGGATACGAGCTATGACATTACTTTTGGGCGACTGGATGCGCGGCATGGATACAGCATCTCGCGAAGCACGCGGATTGCAGAGATCGACTCGCCCGGCACAAGCCGAGAACGGGTGCTGAATTCCAAGGAGGAACATGGCTTTCTTTGGCGACTGAATACTTATTGGAGTTACGAGGAGCGAGACGGCGGCCTTTACATGCAGATTGAGTCGGTCTCCCTGACGCGGTCGATTCCAACCGGGCTCGGCTGGGCGATTGGGCCGTTTGTAGAAAGCGTGCCGCGCGAATCGCTGGAATTCACATTGCGATCCACTTGCGACGCACTGCGGAGATAGGACCGGGAATATCTCAGCAGTTTTTGTGGCCACTTTAATATTCCCTCGGGGGCTAAAGCCCGTACCCTTCAGGACTTCGATTTATTCAGAGCCCAAAGAAACGGCAATCGGGAAGGAGACGAAGATGAATGCTCAAGCAGCCACAGCGAGGGATGAAATGGTCTTTGCATCGGCGCGCCGAGTGAATGAGGCGCTGACGGCTCGAATGGAGAAACGCGCGCTGCAGTGGATGGCCGAGAGAGCGCCCAAGTGGGTCAGCTCGGACCAACTGACTCTGATGGGATTTTGCGCGCAGGTGGGAGCTGGAATCTGCTACGCATTGTCGCGCTACAGCCGCTACGCACTACTGCTGGTGATTGTGTGCCTGGCGCTCAACTGGCTAGGGGACAGCATGGACGGGACACTGGCCCGAGTGCGCCAGCAGCAGCGCCCGCGCTACGGATTCTACGTGGATCACATGGCGGACATCTTTGGAGCTACTGCGCTGATGTGCGGACTGGGCTGCTCCGGATTTCTGCACTGGCAGACGGCTGTCGCCATGCTGGTGGCGCTTCTGCTGCTGTCGAGCGAGAGCTACCTGGCCACATATACTTTGACCTGTTTTCAACTTTCGCAAGGGATCTTCGGCCCCACGGAGATTCGGATTCTGCTGATTATCGGCAACCTGGCGCTGCTTCACAGCCCGTACTCGACGCTGTTCGGGTATAAGATGCTGCTGTTTGATCTGGGCGGAACGATAGCAGCGGCGAGCATGTTCGCGATGGCGATCGCCGTCACCGTGCGGCACACGATGCAACTCTATCGGCAGGAGCCGCTGCCGTGAACACGTTCATTCGCTGGGGCAAGTTCAATCTGGTGGGAGCGATGGGGATGGTGGTGCAGCTTGGCGCGCTCGCTCTTCTGAACCGCTGGGCCGCGGGCCACTACCTTTATGCTTCCGCTGCGGCTCTGGAGCTTACGCTGCTGCACAATTTTGTGTGGCACGTGCACTACACCTGGAAGGATCGCAGAGGCGGCTCCGCGCTATTGGCCCAGTTGACGCGATTTCATCTTTCAAATGGGCTGATTTCCATGCTGGGGAATCTTGTGCTGATGCGAATACTGGTGGACGGGGCTCACATGCCATTACTCGCCGCGAATGGCATTGCGATTCTGTGCTGCTCGATAATTAACTTCATCCTCGGAGATAACTGGGCATTCAGAGATTCAGCAATGGTCGCGAGGCAATGACGCTGGACGGATCAGCGCGCGCTTTTTATGCGTTTAGGTGAGACTACCTCGAATTCGGCTTGTTGGTCGGCCAGCGAGCTGCCGCCAATCCAGACTGTGTAATGGGTCGCTTCGATGGTTGGGATGCTCTCCAGGTTGAAGAAGGAGAGTTCGTTAAAGCCCAGAGGGAAGCTGAGCTGTTTCGATTCGCCGGGGGCGAGAGTAACTCGCTCGAATCCCTTCAGGCTTCGCACCGGCTGCTCGATGCTGGCGCCGAGATTGCGCACGTAGCACTGGACTACCTCAGTGGCTGCGCGAGCGCCGGTGTTGGTGACGGTCGCCGTCGCTTCAAGAAGAGGCGTGGTTCGGTTGGCGAGGGCCTGCGCAAGTGGGATTGCGGTCTTAGAAACCTTGACATCGCGGTGAGAGAAGCTGGAATAGGAAAGTCCAAAGCCGAATGGATAGAGCGCGCTGTTGGGCACATCGATGTAGCGAGAGAAGAAGCGCTCCTCGCCGATGGGAGGCCTGGAGAGGTCGATTCCCGTGGGCGGACGCCCGGTGGGGAGCTGGTTGTAATAGAGCGGTTCCTGGCCGACGGCGCGGGGAAAGCTCATGGGCAGCTTGCCGCTGGGCGAGACATCTCCGTCGAGAACATTGACGATGGCATGGCCGGCCTCGGTTCCGGGGAACCAGACTTCGAGGATGGCAGGGAGATGTTGGGCGGCCCAGTTGAGCACGAGGGGACGGCCCGAGAAAATGAGCAGAACGACAGGCTTGCCGGTGGCGGCGACGGCTTCCAGAAGCTGCTGCTGGTTGCCGGGCAGGTTGAGATGCGCGCGTGAGCCTGCCTCGCCGCTCATGGTGCTGGATTCGCCCAGGGCGAGGATGACGACATCGGCCGCATTGGCCGCCGCGATGGCCTCGGGGAAACCTGTTTGAGATGCGCCGTCGATTTCGGTTCCTTTGGAGTAGAGCAGCGTGCCACCCACCTGGCGGGAGCGCTCTTCCAGTGCCTGGCGGAGGGTGATGATGTCCTGAATAACGGGAGCGCCGCTCCATGAACCCACCATCTCTTTTGCGGCGTCGGCAAGCGGTCCGATAAGAGCGACCCGTTTGAATGCGGGGTTGAGCGGGAGCAGCGGCGAGCCGCTGGCAAGTTTGTCGTTCTGGAGCAGGACGAAGGATTCTTCAGCAGCTTTGCGGACCAGTGGCCGATTGACTGCGAGGGCAGCGGTGACCTCAACGCCCTGCGCGTAGGGATGTTCAAAGAGGCCGGCGGCAAACTTTACGCGCAGAATGCGCCGCACAGCCTCATCGACGACGCTCATGGGAACCTGGCCGGAACGGATGAGCCCCGGCAACTGGGTGTCGTAGAGATGCGACATCATATCGATATCGACGCCGGCGGTAATGGCCTTGCGGGAAGCGGCAGCGGGATCGAGCGCAACGCCATTGTTGATAAGTTCCCTCACCGCGTCGTAATCGCTGATGACGAAGCCGTTGAATCCCCATTCCCTGCGCAGGATGTCAGTGAGCAGCAATGGATTGGCGCTGGAGGGCACACCGTTGAGGGAGTTGAAGGCACTCATGATGGTGGCAGCACCGGCCTCGACCGCAGCGTGGTATGGAGGCAGATAGATCTGGCGGAGAGTGATCGGTGAGATATCCGCGGTGTTGTATTCGCGTCCAGCCTCGGCTGCACCATAGGCGGCGAAATGCTTGACCGCAACGAGGACGCTGCCGGGTTTGGCGAGATCATCGCCTTGATAGCCATGGACGCAGGCTCGCGCCATGGCCGCGCCGAGATAGGGGTCTTCGCCGGCGCCTTCCACGGTGCGACCCCAGCGGGGATCGCGGCTGATATCGACCATGGGGGAGTAAACCCAGCGGATGCCGGCAGTGACAGACTCTTCAGCAGACATGCGCGAAAGGGCGACGGCGAGATCCGGATCGAAGCTGGCGGCCACAGCCAGCGGCACAGGATAGATGGTCCTGTAGCCGTGAATGACATCCGCGCCGAAGAGCAGAGGAATGTGGAGACGGCTCCCGTCGACCGCAAGATGCTGATAGGTACCAGAGTGCTGAGCGCCGATGGTGTTGAGCATGGAACCAAGGCGGCCCTCGGCAATCAGTTGCCTGACATTGACATGATTGCCGGTGTCAGGGTTCAGGGCGATCATGCCCGGGTTGTTCGCCCCCGGCTGCGTTGGCTGGCCTGCCGATGGTGTGAGTATGGCGGCGGCGTTGCCGGTGTCGTTGTATTGGACGAGTTGCCCGATCTTTTCTTCAAGCGTCATTTGGCGGAGCAGACGATTGACGCGGGCCTCGAGCGCGGGATTGGCAAGCTGCGCGTTCGACGGGTGCGCGAGCTGTGCGGCATGGGGCCGAACGGCGGGAGTGGTTGCCTGCGGAGCCGCGCTCGGTGTCAAGCATACCAAGAGTGCGGCACAGGCGAGGGCGGAGCGAGAGTTCGCCGTGAGAACGGAGGCGAGCATCCTGACAAGGCTAATAGAATTGCGATGTGTAGAATTCATACGCGATACACGATTTCTCCGAGGCAGATTGAATGAAACGCGCACCGATTGCCAGCGGGGTTAGGGCAAAGATTTAGTGGAGCACCGCGGGCAATCGTCCTCTTTGCTGGTCTGGGGGAGGGGATAGCCGTCGATTGCGCAATCGGTTGCGCTAAGAGATTTTGTATCATTTGCAATTGTAAACAGTCAAATGGAAACGAAAATGGGCAGTGGGATAATTTGGAGAATCTTTCCCTCCGGGGCTAGTGCCCTGTTGATTTTGGCGGAATCATGTACGGGCTGAAGCCCGTGCCCTTCAAACAGCAGGCGGCTTGACACTTAAAATGGGCGAATGGTATCAATACCCCATGCACAATCGATTGCGCACATGCGCCTCCTGACCAGCGAAAAAGGCTTGACGGCAATAAGGGCATGGAGGAGATTCGATGAGAGAACGAAGCGGCAGGTGGCGCATGGCTCCTGGCTCCGGTGTATGGACGATGAACCGGCGTCAGGCGCTCAAGCGGATGGCCGCGGCAACGGGCTGCGCGATGGCGGCAGCAGCGGGCTGCGGCGGGGGCGGGCAGACGACGACGCCTCCCACTCCGCCCGCACCTCCTTCCTTGCCGGTGGGAGTCTTTAGCCCGACGGCAGCGGATCTGAGCTTTCTGGACGCTCTGGAACAGCAGGGATGCCTTTACTTCTGGGAGCAGGCGAGCCCGGTGACTGGACAGGTGCTGGATCACGCGGCCAACAACCTGAGCGGGCAGATGGACCAGACCACCCCAGAAGCCAGCATTGCCGCAACCGGCTTTGGGCTGACCGCGCTATGCATCGCTGACCAGCGCGGCTACCTGACCGGCGTGACCCATGCGCAGATTGTTGCGCGGGTGCAAACGACGCTGAGTTTTCATCTGAACAACATGCCGAATGAAAACGGCTTCTTCTATCACTTCAACGACGTGAACACAGGCGCGCCCCTCTCCGGCTCAGAGGTCTCCTCGATAGACATGGCGTGGCTGATGTGCGGCGTTCTCGCGGCGCGCGCCTATTTCAACGACGCGACAATTACGTCCCTGGCCACGCAACTTTATGAGCGCGTGAATTGGCCGTGGATGCTGAATGGCGGAGAAACCTTCGCGCAGGTCTGGTATCCGGCCACGGCTGCGAATCCAGGTTTTTCGTCTTCGCGCTACGATACTTATTGCGAACTGATGGCGCTTTATTTGCTGGCGATTGGTTCACCGACTTATCCCATTGCGCCATCTTACTGGGCTAACATTGCGCGGCCGACGCTGACCTATGAGGATTACAGTTACATCAGCAGCAACAGCGATCCGCTGTTTACGCACCAGTGGTCTCATGCGTGGTTCGACTTCCGCACCAAGAGCGACGCTTATGCCAACTACTTTACGAATTCCATTTATGCAACACAGGCCCACGAGACGTTCTGCATCATGACTTATCCGAACTGGTATACAGAGAATTACTGGGGTATAACTTCCTCTGATTATGTGGGCGGATATACCGCGTGGGGCGGCCCGCCGGCGCACGGGCCGGTTGATGGAACAGTGGTTCCGTGCGCCGCTGCCGGATCGCTGGTTTTTTTGCCCAACGAATGCCTTGAAGTTCTGGAAGCTTTGCGGTCTAACTGGGGCGCGCAGGCCTGGGGGCGGTATGGGTTTGTGGATGCCTTTAATTCCAATTCTTCTCCGAAGTGGTATAACACGGATTGTCTGGGAATCGATCTGGGCATTTCGGTGGTGATGGCGGAGAATGTACGCGCCGGGTTTGTGTGGAGTGCGTTTATGAGTAATCCGGAGCCGGTGAATGCCATGCAGTTGGTGGGATTTCATTAGAGGCTGCGTGGACAGATAAGGAAGTAACAAAAATAGATGACCAAACAAAATGCTACGAGCATGATAAGCCGGCGGCAAATGCTGATAGCAGCGGCCGGCGCGGCCGGATGTGCGCTGGCGCTCAAGGGTATTGCTTTCGCGAGCGGGCCGTGGAAGCTGTCCAAGGATGATGAAGCTTTTCTGGATGACCTGGAGCGGCAAGGCTGCTTGTACTTCTGGGAGCAAGCCAGCCCGAAGACTGGGCAGGCGCTGGACCGCGCGCGGAACGATCTGGGCGGGGCCCTGGATCCGCGGCGCATGGCGAGCATTGCCTCAACGGGGTTCGGGTTGACCGCGCTGTGCATTGCCGATCGTCGCGGCTATCTGCCTCATGCGCAGATTGTGGAACGCGTGAAGACGACGCTGGCGTGGCACCTGAACAGCATGCCGGAGGTGCATGGATTCTTTTATCACTTTACGGATATTGAGACTGGCGAACGCTACCACAGGACGGAGCTTTCGTCTATTGATACTTCGTTGCTGCTTTGCGGCGTACTAACGACGCGCGCGTACTTTGATGATCCGCACATTCAATCGCTGGCACAGCAGATTTACGAGCGAGTGGATTGGCCGTGGATGTTGAACGGCGGCGAGACATTTTCAATGGGATGGAAGCCGGACACGGGTTTCCTGACCGCGCGTTGGTCGCGCTATTGCGAATTGATGATGATTTACCTGCTGGCGATTGGTTCACCTACCCATGCGGTAGCGCCGGTGTATTGGAACAACTTTACGCGGCCGGTAATGCATTATGCGGGTTTCGATTACATTGGCGGGCGTAGCCCACTTTTTGTGCATCAGTATTCGCAAGCATGGTTTGACTTTCGCAATAGGAGCGATGCATTTACCGATTACTTCTCTAACTCGATCACTGCGACGCGCGCGCACAAGGCTTTTTGCCTTTCTTATCCGGAGTGGTACAGCGAGGATTGCTGGGGCATTACGGCCTCAGACTCCGCGAGGGGCTATACCGTGTGGGGCGGACCGCCGGCACAGGGACCTCTCGACGGGACTGTTGTGCCGTCAGCGGCGGCGGGTTCGCTGGCCTTCGTGCCTGCCGATTGCCTTTCAGTATTGCGCGCGATGCGCTCGAAATGGGGAAAGCAGGCCTGGGCACGATACGGCTTTGTAGACGCCTTCCATCCCGCCGCCAATTGGTATGACGCGGATGTGCTGGGGACTAACCAGGGCGTCTCGGTGTTGATGGCGGAGAATTTGCGCTCCGAGTTGGTATGGAGCACATTCATGCGCAACCGGGAATGTGCGAGGGCGATGCGACTAGCGGGGTTTCATGGAAAGGGACTGTCAGGCTGAACCTGCTTGCGCCCGACTCCTGGTTGGCAGGCCTGCTGTTGCGGAAATTTGTACTTTTATCCACGATTGCACGCCCTGGGGCGCTATGCTTGGGGAATAACTACGTGGTGAAGAAAACCCTCAAGCCGATCACACTGAAAGAGTTCGCAGCGATTCTGGAACTCTCGCAGTCCACCGTATCGCGCATCATCAATGGCGCGGGAGGGGCGCACCGAATTGCGGAAGAGACGCAGCAGCGCGTGCTTCATGCCGCGGCGCTGTATGGCTACACGGCCAATTCCGTGGCCAGAAGCCTGCGCCAGAAGCGAAGCTACACGATCGGCGTCATCGTTCCCGAGATCAGCGACGGCTACTCGACGGCCGTACTTAGCGGCATCGAGGATGAGCTGCTGAAAGACGGCTTCTTCTACTTTGTCGTGAGCCACCGGCACCGTGCTGAACTGCTGGAGGGCTATCCGCGCATGATGCTGGCCCGCTCCGTGGAAGGCATCATCGCCGTCGATTCGCTTATAGAAGAGGAACTGCCGGTTCCACTCGTCTCGGTATCAGGCCACAAGAGCCGCGAAGGGGTGATCAACATCGAACTGCACCACGAGCAAGCCGCGCATCTGGCACTCTCGCATCTGCAGACGCTGGGACACAAACGCATTGCCTTCATCAAAGGACAGGCCTTCAGTTCGGATACAAATCTGCGCTGGCAGGCGATTGTGGAGGTGGCGAGGAGCTTGGGCATCGCGGTTGATCCGCGGCTGGTGGTGCAACTGCAAAGCCCCGAACCAGGCCCAGGACCGGGCATAGAAATAACGCGGGAGCTGCTCGGGACCGGGCAGCCTTTCACGGCAATCTTCGCCTTCAACGACCTTACCGCGATCGGGGCTATCGTTGCCCTGAAGGAAGCGGGCTTGCGCGTTCCCAAAGACGTGTCGGTGCTCGGCTTCGACGATGTGCTGGCAGGGGCAACCAACAATCCGCCGCTCACCACGATTCATCAACCGTTGCGGGGCATGGGACAAGCAGCGGCCAGCACGCTGCTGGGACTCATCCGGGACGATATACCCCATCCGCACCCGGCCGTCATCACAGTCTATCCCAGGCTGGTGGTGCGCAAGTCCACGGGTCATGCCACTACGCAAACTGCACCCCATCATGGACAGGCGGACGATTAGGGTAATTGTCTGTCGCCCCGGCATGAATCTGAGCGCGAACTCCGCAAAGAAGAAGGGTGCGCGATGCGCACCCTTCTTTTGTTGATAACTTACCGGCAGTTAGAAGCTGAAGCGAGCCTGTATATCAACGACTCTCGCTCCGAGCGCGCTACCCGCCTGGCCAAGGTTCGAATTTTGGACGTTGGTCGAGATGCTGCTGGGGTTGATGTTCGTTATGTTAAAGACGTTGAGCATGTCGGCCTTGAATTCGAACTTCGCATTGTCGCCCAGGACCCGCATGTTGGGCAAACCGAAGGCCTTGGAGATGGTGATATCGACATCCCTGTATCTGGGGCCAGGGAAGGAGTTGCGACCGATTCACGGTGGCGGGATGAAGT
>Ga0224554_1000185_pt1 | contig 57120 bp, 47 predicted proteins | sample 714S22024metaG_FD_180666 | JGI IMG/M metagenome (GOLD analysis project Ga0224554, IMG submission 180666) | Peat soil microbial communities from Stordalen Mire, Sweden - 717 S2 20-24 | ecosystem: Environmental > Terrestrial > Soil > Wetlands > Peat | place: Sweden: Norrbotten County, Stordalen... | reverse complement strand
GGGCGGCGCTGCTGCGCCGCCGGAACGGACGCGCGGCAGCGCGTCCCTACCAATGAATGTCGTGCACTCGGTAGGGCGGCGCTGCTGCGCCGCCGGGACGGACGCGCAGCAGCGCGTCCCTACCAACGAATTTCGTGCACACGGTGGGGCGGCGCTGCTGCGCCGCCGGACGGACGCGCGGCAGCGCGTCCCTACCAACGAATTTCGTGCACTCGGTAGGGCGGCGCTGCTGCGCCGCCGGGACGGACGCGCGGCAGCGCGTCCCTACCAATGAATTTCGTGCACTCGGTAGGGCGGCGCTGCTGCACTGCGCGGCCCTACCGTCTCAAATATATATGCTGGTTATCATCGGGAATTGGTATCAGTCAGTGGTCGTGTTGTCCCATTTCAGTTTTTCAACTTTGTTGCCTCGTTCCTTGGTTGTTCAAATGCCTTCCGGCTCATCCGATCCTGTCTCCCGGACGCCTTGTCCCGCGCCCCGGACGGCTTGTCCCGCGCCCCGGACGAGTCGTCCTGCGGGCAGGACGACCTGTCCCGCCACGAGGATTGATCGTCCGGCAGGCAGGACGACGAATCCTGCGCAGCGGATTGACCGTCCCGCGCAAAGGACGACGTGTCCCGCATGGAGGATTGACTGTCCCGGTCGCAGGACGACCCTTCCCCGGCCCGGGACGGTTCGCCAAGGTTCATTGTAGGGGCATCTTTTTTCAATAAATCCGGCATTATCCGGGCAATTGACTTGTCTTAAACCGTTAAGGCAAAGGTATTTGCAACAATTTTTACGGCGAATAACTTTGTGAACACCAAAAAACAACTTTTTTTTGACACCCCAACAGGTAGGGGGTATATTACGACCGTTAATTCGGAAATGAATTAACCGGCGGGCTGGTAATTGTTTGAGCCGCCTTTCTGAAAGATGGGTTGGTTTGGTAATCGGATTTCTCCAGAACGGATCTGGAGAGGAAAACAGAAAGGAGGTGAAAACAATGCCAACAACAAGCCCGAAGAAAGTGGCCAACAAGCTGCAAAAGCTGATTGACGCCTGGACGACGGTCAGACCAACGAAGTCGTTCGGCGGCATGACGCTGGAGCAGTTCAAGACCCAGGTGCAGCCGTCGCTGACGGCGCGGGATCAATTGGTGACCCTGCGCAATCAGACGACGGATAATCGGACGCTGCGCCAGCAGTCGGATGATACCAGTCTCGAACTGGCCCAACTGGTGGTGAACTCGGTCTAAAGGGTGACCCGGCTGAAGGGGAAAATGGTTCCCTGTATGCCGCAATGGGTTACGTCCCGAAAAGCGCAAGGCGAAGCGGCCTGACCCGCAAGGGCCAAACCACTCCGCCTGTTCAAACAGCGGCAGTCACACCGGCTGCCACGGCGACCGCCAAGTAAGCGGTTGTGTCGGTCAACAAGGGCCGGGTCCTTACACGATCCGGCCCCCTTTGTCTCAACGCAAGGTTGAGCCAAAGGGTTGTTTATCCGTGGAAATAGTGTTTTTTTGCCGCCATCGCTTATTGTGCGTTCAGTATGCATCGAAACAGATGAATGCGCAACAAAAAAAAGCGGGGAGCGCAAGCGCAGAGCGAAAAAAGAAACGCTGAGAGCGGAGAGCGGAAAGAAAACGGGGTGTCGTGGCCAAAATGTAATAATTTTATTGTGGGTAGGGCGGCGCTGCTGCGCCGCCGAAACGGACGCGCGGCAGCGCGTCCCTACCAAAATGAATTTCGTGCACAGGGCTGCGCCGCCGGACGCGCGGCAGCGCGTCCCTACCAATGGATTTCACGAATAACACGAAAGGGGAAACGGGGGAAAGTTTTAATCGGCGGCGGCGAGGCGAAAGATGTCACGAATTTTGGCGCGAATCTGGCGGCGGCGTTCCAGGCTGACGCGGCCGCGTTTTTCAAAAAGCGCGCTCGTGTCCACCAAATACATCCGCGAGCAATCGCAGAAAGTCTCCCAATCAAACCCGTCAGCGCCGTTGAGGAGGACCTCCTGGGAGCGGGGCTGGCGGCTCTGGGGCTGTGACGTGCAGTAAAGCACATTGACGAAGGCGGCATTGGCACAAAGGTTCGGATGCGAAATGAGGACAACGGAATGTTCGCCCTATTCCGGGAAAATAAACCGCCAGATGTCGAACTGGTTTTTCGACGGGGCGTTCATTCGGGCAGTTGAAGGGAACTGCCTTTGGCGAGCGTGGTGAGTTCGCGGTTGAATTCGTCCGTGATCCCGAAATCGTAATCGGGTGGAAAGGGTTCGGCGGTCACGGCTTGAACCTTCGTCAAAACCAACCGGCCATCGCCGATGTTTTCATAGGCAAACACCTGGCGCGGTTCGGCGTCAGGAATCCGGATTCGTTTGTGGGCGTCCACGGTCAATGTTTTCACAGTGGGAATTTCCCATGGTGGCGACGGGCCGTCAAGGGCGTTTTGATGGGAAATGTGGAAAGGCAAAGGCGGAAACCTGAGACCTGAGACCTGAGGCCTGAAAACAAAATTGGAAATACGGAAAGCGGGAAAACTGGCTTATCCCCGCAGATTTCGCAGATGAACGCAGATATTAAATCGGCGAAAATCGGCGCAATCTGCGGGTGATAAAATACCTGAAATGCCTTTGGCGAGCGTGGTGAGTTCGCGGTTGAATTCGTCCGTGATCCCGAAATCGCAACCGGGTGGAAAGGGTTCGACGGCGGCGGCTTAGCGAAGATTAGCGGTTCAAGGCGCGAAGAAATCCGGGAACCGCGAAATACATGAAACGCGCGAAATTTCTCCAAGGGAAATTCGCGCCACCAGCTTCAGGTTTGCGGCTTTTTTATTCCAGCCCGGCGAGCTGTTTGAACATCTCATAGACGACGGCGCGGCGTTCGGCAAAAACGATTTTGAAGAGCGGGGCGGTTTCGCCGGATTCGTGCATGAGAATCAGCCGGACGTTTTCCACGCGCAGTTTGTAGAAGCCATCCAGTTCGTCCTCCAGCGGCACGGGAAATTCCCCGCCGCACTCGATGGCGTGAATGGCCGCGCGGATGCTTTTGCGCGTGTCCGGAGGCTGGCGGCGGATGAAGGCCAGCGGCTGCCCTTCAATGATTACGTTCATCTTCATCGAGCGCGCTGATGGGATGGTATCTGCCTTTGCCGGCCTTGGCGTTGTTAATGGCCTTCATCGCTTCCGGGTTGGAGAGGATTTCCATTTGCTCGAGCAAGTCGGCCATTCTCTTTTTTGGAACGACAAAGGCCACGACCTCGCCGTTCCGGGTGATGGCGGAAGTCTTGCCGCTCCGGCACAGGGCGGGGAACCGGGCCTGCCCCTTGGTGACTGTCAACGTATTTTTCATTTGAATCATACATAGACTCCTTCCGACATTCACGCAAGTTTTTCCTTTTGATTTTCTGATTTCAACCACGAATGGACACGGATGGACACGGATAAAACACCGGATTTACAGGGGAATTTGAAGAAAAGGCTGAAGGCTGAAGGCTGAAGGCTGAAAGAAAACGGGGCGTCGCCGCCTAAATGTAACAATGATTCCGTCGCCTGACGCTGCGCTCGGCGACGGGGACGGCGCAGCGCGCCATCCCTACCAAAAACCGGACGGCGCAGCAATGGTAGGGACGCCGCGCTGCGGCGTCCCCGCCCGGCAGGGCGGAACGAAGGGATGCGAACGCCCGCACGTTTGCGCGGTTCCGCTCCCGTCGCCTGACGCTTCGCTCGGCGACGGGGACGGCGCAGCGCGCCATCCCTACCAAAAACCGGACGGCGCAGCGCAATGGTAGGGACGCCGCGCTGCGGCGTCTCCGCCCGACAGGGCGGAACGAAGGGATGCGAACGCCCGCACGTTTGCGCGGTTCCGGTTCCGTCGCCTGACGCTGCACTCGGCGACGGGGACGGCGCAGCGCGCCATCCCTACCAAAAACCGGACGGCGCAGCGCAATGGTAGGGACACCGCGCTGCGGCGTCCCCGCCCGGCAGGGCGGAACGAAGGGATGCGAACGCCCGCACGTTTGCGCGGTTCCGGTTCCGTCGCCTGACGCTGCACTCGGCGACGGGGACGGCGCAGCGCGCCATCCCTACCAAAATCTGGACGGCGCAGCGCAATGGTAGGGACACCGCGCTGCGGCGTCCCCGCCCGGCAGGGCGGAACGAAGGGATGCGAACGCCCGCACGTTTGCGCGGTTCCGGTCCCGTCGCCTGACGCTGCGCTCGGCGACGGGGACGGCGCAGCGCGCCATCCCTACCAAAAACCGGACGGCGCAAGGCGCCATCTACCATTCGAAACAGGGGCGCTGGCCGTCTGCGAAATATACAAATGGCCAATCTTCGGGGCGGGCGACGAGTTTTTTGCGAACCGGATTTTGCAGGATATAATCGGCCTTTTGACGCCGGCTTTCGTCATTCCGCAACCGGTGCTCGAAGAAATCGCGCTGCCAGTCAATGCCGATCTCCTTGGCGGTCCATTCCTTCCATTTGCTGACGACGGTTTGCAGGGGCTTGCCCGACGGCGGAAAGGACATCAGCGCATGAAGGTGGTCCGGCATCAGGAGAAAAACGTGCGGCCACCACAAACCTTTCTCCTGCCGATGCCGGACGGTGTCCAACAGCCGCACGGAAACATCCGGCAGCGCAAGCTGGTTCCCCTGGCAGGGACATCGCGCTGCGATGTCCGGACGGCGCAGCGCGCCATCCCTACCAAGACCCGGACGGCGCAGCGCGCCGTCCCCACCAAGACCCGGACAGCCGTCCCCACCATATTGGCAACGCACCCGGCAATTGATCGTGATAAAATAAATTTCCTTGCGCGGATCAATCCACAACGGGATTTCATGAGGCAGGGTTTTTCTGCGCGGCAAATCCACGCGGGAAAAATAGCGCGGAACTTGTCGTCCGGGCAAATCAAATTGTGGTAGGGACGGCGCAAGCGCGATGGTAGGGACGCCGCGCTGCGGCGTCTCCGCCCGACAGGGCGGAACGGAGTTTTGAACACCTGCGGTTTTGCACGGTTCCAGTTCCGTCGCCTGACGCTTCGCTCGGCGACGGGGACGGCGCAGCGCGCCATCCCTACCAAAAACCGGACGGCGCAGCGCGCCGTCCCTACCAAAATCTGGACGGCGCAAGCGGCGTTGCTACCTGGAATCGGTGTCCACGATAATTTTCAGTGAATCGGGCTGGGGGCTGGCCGCGAGCGCGACGGCGGCGGCGGTCTCTTCAAGCGGGAAGCGGTGTGTGATGAGCGCGCGGACGTCGAGCCGACGGGAGAAGACGAGCCGGGCGACTTCGGATTGCAGGGTGAAATCGGAGGAGTAGCTGCCAATGAGGTCCTTCTCGTCCACGCAGATGGTGGCGGGATCAAGGCTAAAGGGGAGCGCGGGCGTCCCGCCTGCCAAATCCGACGTCACGCCGGATTCTTCGGGAACACTCATTTTTTCAATGGAGGAGAAAGATTTTCGGCGCGACGCCGAAAATGGCACGCCAGAGGCGTGCGCTCCCCGCTTCGTATGCGCGAACAATAAGACCTGGCCGCCGGCGCGGACGAGCTGGAGGGCCTGCATGGCGGCCGCATCGGAGGGAACGGCGATGACGGCGGCGTCCAAACTTGTCGAATGTAGGGCAGGCGTCCCGCCTGACCGCATCGGCAAAGCTGATGCATCTCTCGCGCTGGCGCGCTCGCTGGGCAGGCGAGACGCCTGCCCTACGTTAAGCGTCCATTTGGCACCGAATTTTTTGGCAAGCTTCAGGCGGGATTCGAGCATGTCGGTGGCGAGGACGCGAATGCCGCGCAGTTGGAGGATTTTGGTGAACATGAGGCCGACGGGCCCCTGCCCCGCCACGAGGACGGCGTCGCCGGGCAGGAGGTTGAGGCGGTTCACGGCCTTGAGGATGGTGTTGACGGGTTCGAGCATGGCGCCTTCCTCGAAGGAGTTTCGGGCGGGGATTTTGACGACGCCGGGCAGGACGAAGGGCATGACGCGGACGTATTCGGCGTAGCCGCCGCCGGCAGGCTCGAATCCGGCGGTGATGCCGGTGTGCTTGTAGGCGGCACATTGGGCGAAGGCATGGTGCCGGCAGAAATGGCAGTCGAGACAGGGAACGTGATGGTGCAGGGCGACGCGGTCACCGAGTTTGAATTCGGAGTGCGAAATGCGGAGTGCGGAGTGCGATTTCTGCCTTCTGCCTTCCGCCTTCTGCCTTCCAATCTGGACGATGGTGCCGGCGGTTTCGTGGCCGAAGATGCGCGGGGGCGGGACGGTGCCGTGCTGGATTTTTTTGATGTCGGTGGGGCAGACGCCGCAGACGGCAACCTTGACGAGGAGTTCGCCCGGGCGGATGGAGGGGACGGGGACGGTTTCGAGGCGGAGGTCGTTGACGCCGCGATAAACGACGGCGCGCATGGTTTTTGGAATGTCGAACACGGGGGATATTTAGCCACAGATGAAACACAGATGAAACACGGATTTTTCAACCGCCAAGACGCCAAGCTGCAAAGGAAGGCGGAAACCGGAGGCCGGAGACCGGAGACCGGAAACCTGAGACCTGAATAACCGCCAAGACGCCGGACTGCAAAGGGTTGATTATTCCCTGCGCCTTAAAAACTTTGCGCCTTTGCGTTGATAAATTCCGTGAACCACGGTTCGGGCGGGCAGGAAAATTCAAGCGGCAGGCCGCGCCAGACCAATTTTACCGAGCGGGCGTGGAGGGCGTGGTTTGCAAAAATCAGGCGGGCGCGTTGCGATTCGGTCAGGCGGCGTTCGACGAAGGCCAGATAACATTCCTCGTCGCCGCCGTAAATCTTGTCGCCAACGATGGGATGGCCGAGGTGGGCGAGGTGGATGCGGAGCTGGTGTTTGCGACCGGTGCGGGGGACCAGGCGCAACAAAGAAAACGAGGATGGAGAATCAAGCCGGCTCGCGGGGACGCTCGCCCCACCAACGGCGGCAACAAACCGGCGCTCGACAAAAAAATCCGTCTGCGCGGGCGCGCCATCGGGGCGGACGCAATCCTTGATGGCGACGCGGCTGTGCTCGTCCCTGCCGAGCGGGGCGTCAATGGTCCCCTGCTCCGGCGCCACGTGGCCGTGGACGATGGCGAGGTATTCCTTCACGACCGCGCGGCCCTCGAACATTTTCCCCAGCTCGCCGGCGGTTTGGGAATTTTTCGCGATCAAAACCACGCCGCCGGTCTCGCGGTCGAGGCGGTTGACGAGAAAAGGCCGAGGGCCGAAGACTGAAGGCTGAAGCGAAATTGGAGCCGGATCACCCTGAACCTGGTGGCAGCCGACGTGAGGAGGCTCCATTTTCATTTCATGCATTTCAGATGGAGCCTCCTCACGTCGGCTGCCACGAGTAATGAAATAGAGCCGGGCGCGGCCGATCAGGCTGGACATCTCGCCGTCCTTGGTCGGGTGGCAGACCAGACCGGCCGGTTTTTGGACGACGAGCAGGTCGGCGTCCTCATGGATGACATTGAGCACGGAGACAAAACTAAAGGCTGAAGGCTGAAGGCTAAAGGCTAAAGCGGAAACTTGAGACCGGAGACCGGAGGCCGGAGACCTGAAACCTGAAAACAAAATCGGAAATACGGAAAGCAGATAGCGGAAAATCCGATATCACCGCCGAGGCGCCGAGGATGCAAAGAAATCCAAATGCGGAAAGCGGAATCTTCCGCTTTTTAACTTTAGCCTTCAGCCCTCAGCCTTTAGCATTTGCTTCATGACGCCGTTTGTCAGGCTGTGGCTCTGGGTCTCGGCATTCGCCAGTCTGGCGGGCTGGGGGCTGTCGGCGGCGGGCGAATTGAACCGCACCGGCTATGCGGCGGCATTTGCCGTCTTCGCGGTTTTTATTTTTCTCCGCCGGAAGGATTTGGGCACGAAGTTCAAGGTTCAAAGTTTAAAGTTCAAAGTTCAAGGTTCAAAGTTCAAGGTCTTTCGCCGATTCCGGCGGCTGCTGCCGTTTTGTTTCGGCGCGCTGGCGGTTTTGATTTTTGTGGGAGGAGCGATTCATGCGCCGGGCAATTACACGGGGCTGACGTATCGCACCGGGCGGGTGCTGCAATGGCTGTCGCACGAACACTGGTTCTGGATTCACACGGCGGATTTCCGGATGAACGACCGCGCGTGCGGCATCGAATGGCTGTCCGCGCCGATGCTGCTGTTCACCGGCTCGACGCGCGGATTGTTTCTGTTGAATTTCCTGCCGTTCCTGCTGCTGCCCGGTTTGATTTTCAGCATCTTCACGCGGCTGGGCGTCCGCGCGCGGGTGGCGTGGCAGTGGATGTGGCTGCTGCCGACGGGATATAATTTTCTGCTCCAGGCCGGCGGCATCGCGAACGACACGTTTCCGACGGTGTATGCGCTGGCGGCGGTGGATTTTGCGCTGCGGGCGATGGAATCGAGGCTGGTGGCGGGCCGGCTCGCGGGAACGCTCGCCCCACCAGCGGCGCTCAGCGGAGTGACCGCCCTACCTGACTTGTGGCATTCGATTCTGGCCGCCGCGCTGCTGACCGGCGCCAAGGCCAGCAACCTGCCGCTGCTGCTGCCGTGGGCGGTGGTGATTTTCCCGCTCCTCCCGCTGCTGCGAAAAAAAATCGCCGCGACGGCGCTGGTGATTTTGGTGGCGGCGGCGGTTTCGTTCCTGCCGACGGCGATTTTGAACGCGCATTTTCTCGGCGACTGGTCGGGGCTGTCCATCGAGCGGACCGGAATGGACATGAAAAATCCGCTCACCGGCGTCTGGGGCAACGGCCTGCTGCTGGCGCTGGACAATTTCACGCCGCCGCTGTTTCCGTTCGCGGGCTGGTGGAACGCGCACGCGCTGGCGGCGCTGCCGCATTTCATTTCCGGGCCGATGACGGCGAATTTCGAGCCGGGATTTTTGTGGCTGGGCGAACTGCCGACGGAAGACTGGGCGGGAATCGGCTTCGGCTTGAGCGCACTGCTGGCGGTTTCGGTTGTGGCGAATTTTTTCAATCGTAACTCTCGCCGGCCTTCAGCCTTCAGCCTTCAGCCTTCAGTCTTTCTTTTGCTCGCGCCGTGGCTGGCGCTGTTCGCCTTTTGCATGAAGTCCGGCATGGTCACGCCCAACCGGCTCATCGCGCCGTATTATCCGCTGCTGCTGCCGGGGCTGCTCGCCGGCGCGGGCCAGTCACAAATCGTCCGGCGCGGCTGGTGGCGCGCGCTCGCCGGCGGCGTGTTGATTCTGGCGTTTGTGGTTTTGATTTTGACGCCGGACCGGCCGTTGTGGCCGGCCCAAACCGTTTTGTCCGGACTCGCCGCACGAAACCCGAACGCGCATTGGATTTCCCGCGCGCTGGACGTTTATTCCGTTTATGCAAAACGCCCCGATCCGCTGGCCGATGTCCGCGCGCTGCTGCCGGACAAGGTCCAGACCGTCGGCTTCATCGGCGCGGAGGACGACTGCGACATTTCGCTGTGGCTGCCGCTGGGATCGCGGCGCGTGGAGCATTTTCTGTTGAGCGACCCGCCGGAGCGGTTCCGGCAGGCGGGAGTGGAATACGTCGTCGTGGGCGGATTGAATCTGCAATTGCGCGGCACGACGCTGGACGACTGGATGCAAAAGGCCGGCGCGGAGCTTGTGGCCGGCACCCACGCGACGCAGAAGGTTTCCGAGGGGCCGCAGACGTGGTATGTGGTTCGCTTCAAGTGAAGCGAAACACGGTCTCCCCGCAGATGACGCGGAATTTTAACGCCAAGACGCCAAGTTGCAAAGGACTGGTTTTCTTTGCGTCTTAAAACCTTTGCGCCTTTGCGTTGAAAAATAGCGGCATTGAGCCAGCCGATGTCCGGGGAAGTTTTATCAATTAACGCCGGTCCGGCGCGCGGAGGTATTTTTGGCCCGTGATGAAAAACATTTTTCTACCAATCGGCGCCACCGCATTGATCGCCGCCTTGTGCGCGGGGAATTTGCGGGCGGCGGAAACCAACGACGCACCGGCGCGCATCGGCATTTACGATTCGCGGGCGGTGGCCTTCGCGTGGTTCTGGAGCGGCAAGCACCAGACTCAGCTCAAAGAATTGATGCAAAGCGCCCGCGACGCCAAAACCGCCGGCGACACGAACCGGTTCGAGGAATTTGCCGCCAGGCTGCGGCTGCACCAGGACGAAATGCACCGCGAAGTCTTCAGCACCGCGCCGCCGGCCGGTGCGCTGGACGAACTGAAGGAGCGCCTGCCGGAAATCCGGCAGGCCGCCGGCGTGACCGCGCTGGTTTCCAAGTGGGACGATGCGGCGCTGAAGAAATATCCGGGTGCCGAAAAGGTGGACGTGACCGACCGGCTGGTGCGCGAGTTCAATGCGCCGGAAAAGCAGTTGCAAATGATTCCCGAAATCGAGAAGCACGCGCCGCTGCCGCTGGATAAATGCAATGAGTTGATCCGCAAGGACGAAATCTGAAGCCGGCCCGGCGAACAATGACTTGCCCCAAAACGGCAAACCGGTATTGTCAATTCAACCCGCGTGATTGTGATTGAATTATGAAAATACTCATCCGCCCCGCCCAAAGTCTGCCGCGCTTGATTTCCAACCCCCTCAACGCCGCCGCGCTGCCGTTGTTTTTTGCGCTGGCATTTTTGCCGGCGCTGCTCCATCTCACGGGACATGATTTTCTGGCGGCGAATTTGCCGGTTGCGGCCGGTCCGCTCGCGGCCGGGTTTTGGCTGGCGGCGGGTATCCGTGAAATCCGCGTGCGCTTCGCGCTGCTCGGCCCGCTGATCGCCATAATTCTCTGGTCGGTCAACTGGCTGATGACGGCGGGCGGCGGCTGTTGTTCCACCCTGGGGAATTGAAATGAACTGTCCGCACTGCCAACGGGAACTGCCGCCGGATTATTCCGCGCCGTGGTGCCCGTTTTGCGGGAAGAATTTGTTGCCGGAATCAAAACCGTTTCAGGAATTGCCGCCGATGAAATTTCACTGGAAGCTGTTTTTGTGTGCCCTGTTGTCACCGGCTTTGCTGACGCTGCTTTCGGCGGCGGCGATGCGGTTCTTGATTTTGTCGCGACCAACGAATGAAGGTGTTTCTCCAATGATCGGCCTAATTGGTGGTGCAATTGGTGGAGTTATTTGTGGCGTCATGCTGGGATGGAACTCGCGCACCCTTCCGGCGCGTATCGCGCTTTCGATCCTTATGTCGGCAATCATGATCATTGCCTGCATCATGCTTTGCTTCTTCGGCTGCGGCATCGGCGGCTACCAAATGAGGTTTGGCGGATGAACTTTTCCGCATTACTGAATTTCCGGCCCGCCGGCAAAATGCTCAAACGCACCACGAGCCGCTGCCCGGTCTGCCACGAGCCGTGTCCCGCCGAGGTCTGGCGCACGGGCGGAATTCCGCCGAAGGTTTTTCTCAAGCGCACCTGCCCCCGGCACGGCGAGGCGAGCGTCTGCATCGCCTCCGACGCGCGGTTTTACTGGCTCGCAAAAGGGAAATCGGAAAATGCCTGCTGCTCCGGCCTCTTGAACTGCTGCCAGTCGGCGGCCGGAAGCAATCCCGGCACGCTCGGCCGCAACGCCGATCCCGGCGACGCCCTCGGCGTGATGGAAAAACTCGCGACGTGCCTGTGCCTCATCGAAATCGTTCACTCCTGCAACCTGAGCTGCCCGACGTGCTTCAGCAATTCTCCGGTTGGCACCGGTCAAAAAGTGGATGCCGTGCCGCTGGACGATTTGAGACACCGCATCCAGGGCGTGATTGACCGCAAGGGCGGCATCGAGATTCTCCAGTTGTCCGGCGGCGAGCCGACGCTGCATCCGCAATTTTTCGAGCTGCTCCGCTGGTTGCAGGATCATCCGAAGATTGACTACGTGATGCTGAACACCAACGGCGTCCGCGTGGCCAGCGACGAGGCATTCGCGCGCGAACTCGGCACGGCGTTCCGCTACGGCTCGTTCCAGCTTTACCAGCAATTCGACGGCGTGCAGGAGCTGGGCCAGCAATTGCTGCGCGGCGCGGATCTGCGCGCCACGCGCGAACGTTGCCTGGCGCGCTGCCGCGAAATGAACATTCCCGTCACGCTGGCAATGACGGTGACGCCGGAAAATCTGCCGTTCCTTTGGGACGCGATTGATTTCGGCCTGAAATTTAAGAACGTCCGGGGAATTTGTTTTCAACCGATGTTTGGCAGCGGAAGGATTCCAAATCCATCAACTCTCAACCCTCAACCATCAACCCACCTCAACACCGCCGACATCATCCTCGCCGCCGTCGGGCAATCGTCCGGCAAGCTGCGGTTCGACGATTTCACGCCGCTGCCGTGCGGCGACCCGAATTGCGCCACCATCGGCTATCTGCTCAAGGTCGGCGGGCAAATCCGGTCCGTCAGCGATTTCATTGACTTCAAAAACGTGCAGGGATTTCTCGGCACCAAGGTCCGCTACAAGCTGGAAGACCTGATGAAATGCGGCTGCGAATCCGAACCGCTGGGCGAGCTGCTCAAGCAATTCGAGCTGGACGAAACGCACACGTTCCGGCTGTTCATCAAGCCGTTCATGGACGCGGCGACGTGGGACGAGGACCGCATTGACCGCTGCTGCACGCACGTCATCCGCCCGGACGGAAAGCTGGACTCGTTCTGCCGCTACTACTCCGGCTTTGCCGATTGCAAATCGAAATGACACAATATTTCCATGAGCGACGAGCCAAATCAAACCCCGCCAGCCAGATCTGAAAGCAAACGGAAGATTTCCAGGCTCGCGCTGCCCCTGGCGTTTTTGCCGTCGGTTTTGTTGCTCGGCGGGTTGAGCGTTCTCGCCACCAACCAAACCCCTCAAGTTTTTCAATCTCCCGTTTTTCTCGGCATTTTATGCGTCGTGTGCATCGCGTGTTGTTTTACGGCCTCCATCCTGATGTTCCGGCGAAAGACTGTTTTGGCGATTATGTTCGGGATTCTGTTCCTGCTGCTGAACGCCGCAATTTCTTTCTTTTTCGGTTGCGCCACAATTCTGACGCAAGTGAAATTTTGAGGCCATGATCGCGGCAATTCCATCCACCGCCTACGGCTGGCTGATGCTTGCGGGCATTTTCGTGAGCATCTTTCTCTGGTCGCAGATGATCAAGCGCGACGACCGGCTGGTGCTGGTTTATGTGGCGGCGCTGGCGGGGGCGTTCCTCGGCGCGAAGCTAGTTTATCTCGGCGCGGAGGGCTGGCTGCACTGGCACGACGCAAACCGCTGGGTGATTCTGGCCACTGGCAAATCCGTCACCGGCGCGCTCCTCGGCGGCTACTTCGCCGTGGAAATCGCCAAGCGCGCGCTCGGTTACCGGGGAACCACCGGCGACTGGTTTGCCGTCATCGTGCCGGTCGGAATCGTGCTGGGCCGCGTCGGCTGCATCCTGAATGGCTGCTGCCTTGGCCGCGCCTGCGCGCCGTCGTGGTTCACAATGAACGACGCGAACGGCGTGGCACGCTGGCCGGCGGCGCTGGTGGAACTGTTGTTCAACGCGCTGATGCTCGGCGCGGTCCTGATTTTGCGCCGCCAAAAAATCCTGCCCGGCCAGCATTTTCACATTTACCTGATGGCCTACGGCATTTTCCGCTTCTTCCACGAATTTCTCCGCGACACGCCGCAGATCGTCGGACCGGTTTCCGGCTATCAAATCGCCGCGCTCGCCATTTTCGCGCTCGGTGCCGCCGGATTTGCAATGCGGCGACAGACAACCGCCCCGGCAACCTGATCCAAATATGTTCATCCTCGCATCCCAATCCACCGACATTCCGGGCCGCCTGACCGAAGAACTCCAAACGTTCGAGGGCTGCGCACGATTGCTCGTGACGCTTTGCACCGTCTCGGTGCTGACCGCCGTGTTCATCAATTTTATGCTGGCCAAGGAAGGCCACGCGGTTCACAGCCGGCGAAAAAGTATCGTGGCAACCGGCTCAATGCTGGCATTTTTCGTTGGAATCTATTTTCTGATCCGGCTGCGCATCGGCGCTCATGAAATTCCCGGCATTTATTATCCGGCTGCGGTTTCGGGTCTCGTTCTTTTATTTCTCGGAACGGCGATAAACATCCTGGGCCGGTTTGCGCTGGGCCGAAATTGGGGAAACCAGGTCGTCATTTATCAGGATCACACGCTGGTGACCGGCGGTGTTTATCGCATCGTGCGGCATCCGCTTTACGCCGGACTGATTTGGATGTTCACCGGAGCGGCGCTGGTGTTCCAAAACTGGCTTGCGCTGCTGGCGATCATTTTTATTTTCCTGCCGGGCGTTTATTTCCGCGCCAAGCAGGAGGAGAAGGCGCTGCTCGCGCAATTTCCCACCTACGCGGATTATCGCAACCAGACCGGAATGTTTTTCCCGATCTCGATGGGACCGGAAGTGGCGCAAATTCCACGCCCGGCGTTTGCGTTCTGCCGGATTTCCCTGACCGCGCTGCTGTGGATTGCATTTTGCCTCCACAGCGTCTGGCTGGTGGCGGTGGTGTTTTTCATTCTGGCACTGTCGGTTATTTTGAAGGTCCAGCGGTCACCGATGATCCAGCTTTACCAGCAGACCGCGCTGCGGCTGTTTCCGACGAAGCATTATGAATATCTGGATGTCCCGGCGATGCGCTTCGCTCACGGCATGGGCGCGGCCATGTCGCTCGCCGTCGTGCTGACGATGCTGGCGGCGCCGCAGGCCGGATGGTATTGCCTGCTGGCGCTCTGCGTCCTCAAGACCATAGCCGCGCTGGGCTTCTGTCCCGCCTCAAAGTTGTTCGTCTGCATGAGAAACGGCGGCTGCTGCGCTCTGACCAGATTCCATTGACATGGCAACTCACAAGAATGCCGGCATTTCAGTCCGCAACATATTCCGAAATGATGAAACCCGGCGGGGATTGATAGCGTCTCTTAAACGTGGAACTTTCACTTGAAAAATCGCGCCTTCACGCTGATTGAACTGCTCGTCGTCATTGCCATCATTGGAATCCTGGCGGCGATGCTGATGCCGGTGCTGTCGCGCGCCAAGCAGCGGGTGCAGGGTGCGAGCTGCCTCAACAACGGCAAACAGCTCATGCTCGCCATGCACCTTTACACGAGCGACAACAACGATTTCTATCCGCCCAATCCCGACGACGGCAACACCCAGCCCGGTTACAACTGGTGCGGCGGTTCCGCCGGCATCAGGCAGGCAGAAGAGTTCAACCCCGACGTGCTGCTCAACCCGAACCTTTCACTGCTCATTGACTACCTCTCGGGCAGCGCCGCGTTGTTCCGCTGTCCGGCAGACACGCGCACGGGATTGTATCAGGGCACCAACTCTTCCCTCCTCGGCCAGATCGTTCCCGCCGCGCGCACGTTTTCGATGAGCCAGGCCGTCGGCACGATTGATCCCGGTTTCGAGGCCACCGAGTTCACCGGCACCGGCTTCGTTCACAGCGGCGCGCCCACACTTTCGGTCAACGGCCCGTGGCTCAACGGCCAGCGGACCAATCGCCGCAACACGCCCTGGCGCACGTTCGGCAAAATGTCCGACGCCGGCCCGCCCTCGCCGTCCGATCTCTGGGTGCTCGTGGACGAGGACGCCAGCGGCCTGAACGACGCGGCCTTCGCCATGGAGATGGTCAATCCCTACTGGCTTGATTTGCCGGGAACCTATCACAACACCGGCTGCGGATTCGCCTTTGCCGACGGACATTCCGAAACGCATCACTGGATTTATCGCGCCGAAAAGCAGAAGGGAACGATTGTGGATCCGCCGGATGAGACGGACTGGAAGTGGATGGCCGCGCACACCTCGGCCAGCGTGAACTGACCCAGCCTGCCACGGACAAAGGTCAATCGCCGCCATTGCGGCCGTTGGCGAGCAAATCCTCGATGCTTTGCAGCAGGTTCTGAAAAGTGCAGTCGCCCTTGAGGAGGAGCTTGTCGGCCAGCTCCAGCACGGAGGGCTGCACCCCATCCAAGTTGGAGGAAAAGATGACGACGGGAGTCGTCTGGAGGCGGGGATTCTTCCGGATGGCCTTCAGGATTTCCGTGCCGCTGAACCGCGGCAACACCAGGTCGAGGATGATCAAATCAAACGTGCGGACGGCAAGGATGCGCATGGCCTCGATCCCGTCCACGGAGCTTTCGACATCGAAGCCCGCCTTTTGCAGGCGCGTGCGATGGGCGGTCAGCACCACCAGATCGTCCTCGATGTAGAAGATGCTTTTGCCGCTGGCAGCATCTGGATTCATTGTGCGTCTGATCCTTCTATTTTCACGATAGGGCTGCTGGTTCGGGCGAATATGACGCACCGCCCGGAAAACGCCAGAAATTTTTTGCGCGGGCATCGGCAGGATTGATGTTGACGCAAGGTTTTTCAATTCCCACTTTTACGCGGGATGATTTAAGTTTGCGCCGCAATGGAAACCAAAACCCCAGATGCCGGACGCCGGACGCCGGACGCGATGCCCGCCGCGCCGGAGCGCAATAAAAGAGGACGCAGCTTCTGGCTGATGTTCATTGTCGAGTTCCAGAACGCCTTCAGCGACAACACCCTCAAGTTCCTCGTCACCTTCTTCATCATCGGCATGGGGTTGTCGCTGGAAAAACGCGATTCGCTCGTGCCGCTGGTCAGCGCCGTGTTCGCGCTGCCGTTCGTCCTGTTCTCCATGGCCGGGGGCTATTTCGCCGACCGCTTCAGCAAGCGCAACGTCGCCATCGCCGTCAAATGCGCCGAGCTGGGCATCATGTCCATCGTGTCGCTCGGCCTGTGGCTGGAAAACATTCCGCTGATGCTCGCCGCCATTTTCCTGATGAGCACCCACAGCGCGATTTTTGGCCCGACGAAATACGGCATGCTGCCGGAGCTGCTGCCGGAGAAAAAATTGTCCTGGGGCAACGGCATTTTCGGGCTGGGCACCTTCGCCGCCAGCATCGCCGGGCAGATTTTTGCCGGCACACTGTCGGACCTGTTCGGCAAAAAACAGGTTTGCTCCGGCGGGCTGCTCATCCTGCTGGCGCTGGCCGGACTGTCGCTGTGCTGTGGCGTCACGCGCCTGCCCGCCGCCGATCCGCGCAAAAAATTCCGCGCGAATTTCATCGGCGATTTCTTTTCGCAATTCAAGGCGGTCCGCGGCGACCGTGTCCTGTTTCTCGGCGTGATGGGCAACACGTTCCTGTGGTTTCTCGGCGCGCTGCTGCAGCTGGTCATCCTGTTTTACGGCAAGGACACGTTGGGGCTGGACGACACGCACATCACCTACCTGCTGGCGGCGCTCATTCTGGGTCTCGGCGCGGGCAGCCTCGCGGCGGGCTTTCTGTCCGGCGGCAAGATTGAATACGGCCTGGTGCCGTTGGGAATGGCAGGGCTGACGGTTTTTGCCATGGCGCTCTCGCAAATCAAGCCGGCCCCGGCCCCTTTCGCGCTGAATCTGGCCCTGCTCGGATTCTTCGGCGGATTTTTCAACGTGCCGGTCAATGCCATCATCCAGCACCGCCCGGACGCCGACAGAAAAGGCGGCGTCATCGCCGTGTCCACGCTGCTCTCGTGGATCGGCATGCTGCTCTCGGCGGGAGTTTATTATTTGCTCAAGGTGGTCCTGCACCTGACGCCGCCGCAGATTTTCCTCTTCGGCGCGGTGCTGTCGCTGGCGGGAACCATTTACTGCGTCAAGCTGATGCCGGACTCGCTGCTGCGGTTCGTGCTCTGGCTGCTGACAAAAACGTTTTACCGGATCCGCGTGGACGGGCGCGACAACATCCCGGAAAAGGGCGGCGCGCTGTTTGTCTGCAACCACGCCTCATGGATGGACGCGCTGCTGCTCCTCGCCTCGACCGACCGGCAAATCCGGTTCCTCATGTTCAAGGACATTTACGAAAAACGCTGGATCCACTGGGGCGCGCGCATCCTCGGCGTCATCCCGATTTCCGCCGAACAGCACCCGCGAGAACTCATCCAGTCGCTGCAAACCGCGAGCGACGCCATCCGCCGCGGCGAGGTCGTGTGCATTTTTGCCGAGGGACAGATCACGCGCATCGGACAGTTGCTGCCGTTCCGGCGCGGCATGGAACGCATCATGAAAGGCGTGGACGCGCCCATCGTGCCGGTGGCGCTCGACGGCGTGCGGGGCAGCATCTCCAGCTACGAACATCACCGCTTTGTCTGGAAATGGCCGCGCCGGATCCCGCATCCGGTCACGGTCAGCTTCGGCGCGCCGCTGCCGCCGACCGCGACGCCGTTCGAGACGCGGCAGGCCGTGCAGGAGCTGCTCGCCTCCGCCTGGCGGCATCGCCGCGACCGGATGCAGCCGTTGCACCGCCAGTTCGTGCGGACGGCACGGAAATTCCCGCTGCGTTTTGCGATGGCCGATGCGCAGAACAAAAAAGTCACGTTCGGCGCGGCGCTGGTGAAAACCGTTTTTCTCGCGCGCCGTCTGAAAAAAATCTGGGCTGGCCAGGAAATGGTCGGAATTTTCCTGCCGCCGTCCGTGCCAGGCGCGCTGGTGAATTACGCCGCGCTGCTCTGCGGCAAGGTGCCTGTGAATCTGAATTACACACTGTCCGAAGCGACGCTCGCCTCGTGCGCAAAACAATGCGAACTCAAAACCGTCATCACCTCGCGGATGTTTTTGGAAAAAGTGAAACTGGCGCTGCCGTGCGAGACGGTTTTCTTGGAAGACCTTGCCGCCAAGCCGGCGCTTTCGGAAAAACTCCTGGCATTCCTGATGGCAGCCTTTCTGCCCGCGAGCCTGCTCGAATGCGCCTTGGGGAATTGTAGGAGACGACGTAAGGAGTCTTTGGCAACTTCGATTGACGGATCGGGCAAGCCTCCTCACGTCGGCTCCTACAAAGAAAAAACGGATGAATTGGATTCGCTCGCGACAGTTATTTTCTCCAGCGGCAGCACCGGCGAGCCCAAGGGCGTGATGCTTTCGCATTACAACATCGGCGCAAACATCGAGCAGATGGACCAGGTCTTTGATCTGAACCGCCACGACCGGTTCCTGGGCATCCTGCCGTTTTTCCATTCGTTCGGATTCACCGGCACGCTCTGGCTGCCGGCAACGCTCGGTGTCGGTGTGGTGTTCCATCCGAATCCGCTCGATGCCAAAACCATCGGCCCGCTCGTGAAGCATCATGCCGTGACGTATCTCCTGGCGACGCCGACGTTCCTGCAAATCTACCTCCGCGGCTGCGCGCCGGAGGATTTCGGCAGCTTGCGGCTCGTAATGACCGCCGCGGAAAAATTGCCCGACCGGCTCGCGACGGCGTTCGAGGCACATTTCGGCATCCGGCCGATGGAAGGTTACGGCTGCACCGAATGCGCGCCCACGGTGGCGGTGAACGCTCCAGATTTCCGCGCCGCCGGTTTTCATCAGGTCGGTGTGAAGCGCGGGAGCATCGGCCATCCGCTGCCCGGCGTCTGCGTGCGCGTCGTGGACACGGAAAATCCGTGGACCGGAAATCCGCTGCCGCCCGGCCAGGCCGGCCTGCTGCTCGTGCGCGGCCCGAACGTGATGCTCGGTTATCTCGGCAGGCCGGAAAAGACCGCCGAGGTTTTGCGCGACGGCTGGTATTGCACCGGCGACGTGGCGGCGCTGGACGAGGACGGCTTCCTGCAAATCACCGACCGCCTGAACCGCTTCAGCAAAATCGGCGGCGAAATGGTGCCGCACATCAAAATTGAGGAAAAATTGCACGAACTCGCCGAGGTCACGGAACAGACCTTCGTCGTCGCCGGCGTGCCGGATGAGAAAAAGGGCGAACGGCTCGTGGTGCTGCACAAACTGCCGGACGAAAAGCTGGCGCCGTGCCTGGAGAAGCTCGCGCAAAGCGATTTGCCGAACCTGTGGAAACCGCGCGCCGACCAGTTCTTCCGCGTGGAGCAGTTTCCGCTGCTGGGAACGGGCAAGCTTGATTTGCGGAAGGCGAAGGAGTTGGCGGCGCAACTGGCGAAGTGGAAAGCGCAGCCCCGCGCTTGAAAGCGCGGTCTTGTCCGCGCAGTCAAATGCCGGCGCGGGGGGAATCGCCACGTCTTGTTGCAGGATTGCTATGGCGCAACCGAGAGATTTTCCCAGCGCACATTCCACTGGCCGTTGTCGGGAAATCCGGGCGCGTTCCGCTTCGGCGCGCCGTCCCAGCCGGCGGCCATCAGCGCGGTGGCATAAAGCAATCCGCCATTCGCCGGCAGATAAATCGTCAGGCCGGGCCGCTGGTAAACGTGGCCGTTGAGGCCATAATGATTTTTCGGCGTGTCCAGCAGCAGCGCGTCAATCGCGCGATCCGGCTCGCCCAGCCGAGCCGCCGTCATCGCCAGCATCGGATAATCCCAGCCCCAGGTGTCGGGCCAGTTCCAGTTGGTCCAGATCCATTCGAGCGTGTTCCGCATTGTCGCCGGGTCAATTCCCGGCCCGGGCACGAAGCTCAACGCGCCCACCACCGCCGGATGATCCTTGTTCCATTTGGGATTCGTGTAGCAATCCGGCGTCGTCTCGGTGAAAAGATATTTGCCGCCGCCCACCGGCGGTTTGGCGAGGCTGGCCAGAACGTCGTCCCACTTTTTCTCGCGCGGCAGGCCGAGGCGCGCGCGCCACTCCTGCGCGGTCTCCAAGGCCCAGCGCCAGTAGGTCAGCTCGAACGTCGGGTTGAAGGTTTTGTCCTTCGGGAAAATTTCCTGCGCGCATTGCAGCACCGGGCCGAGAACGTAGCGGCTCGTGTTCGTGTCCCACGTCGCGTAGCTCGCCATGAAATCCGCCGTTTGAAAAACGATGTCCTGGTATTTTTTCAACGTCGCGGTGTCACGGTGCCCGCGCCAGCAAAGTTCCGCGTAAAAAATGGGATGCGGCTCTTCCCAAACAAGGAATGGCCCGACCGGCGACGGCGATTCCGCGCCGCTGGGGCTGGTCATCTTCGGCCAGCGCGCGCCGGCGTAGCCCTGCTTTTTGGCCGTGCCTTCCGCGCGCGGCAAAATTTTCTGGTAGTAGCCGAGGCTGCGTTCCAGCAGCGGCAGCCGGTCCCACAACGCGAAGTGCGCCTCGTGCCACCAGTGCATTTCGAGGTGGAACTTGCCCTCCCAGGTGTTGTAAGTCAGCCCGGTTTCCTGCGGCGGATTGTCGCCCGCGTTCTGGATGGCCGTGAGGTATTGCGAAAGGACGATGCGGCGTTCGAGTTCAAACCAGCGCGGGTCCTTGCTGCCGGACAAATCAATCGCCCCGCCGGTTTGCCAGAATTGGTTCCAGTTCTTCTGCGCGGCCTGTTTTGATTCCGCGAACGTCGGCAGGTTTTTCGCGACAAGAGCTTTTGGCGAAAATGCACAGACCAGTTCCAGTTCGCCTCGCATACCAATCAACGTTTTGTCATGCAGCACTCCGGGGCTGACTTCAAATTCATGTTTGGCAACCGTTGTCAACGTTGCCCCGCTGCTCCATTTTGCCGCCGCGAAGTAAACATCGTTGTCCAGCTTGCGGTGAAATTCCGCCTCGTTCGGCTGCGGCTGCGTCAAAATGGTTTCGTGCGCATCCGGCTTGCTCCAGTCCGCCGTCGTCGTGTCGCCGGTGCCGTAGGGAAAATGAATCCGGATGGCGAGCCGCCCCTGTGTCAACAATGCCGACTGGACATGAACCGCAACGGCGTCCAGCTTCGGATCGCAAACCGTTTCGACATCCACCGGCAGGCCGTCAAACTGGAAATGGCTGGTGATTACGCCGTTCCACAAGTCCAGCTTCTGCTCGATGTCCGTCAAATCATTCGTCTGCGCGGGCGAGCCGTCGGCGTGTTTCAGGACGAAGCTGATTTGCCCGAGATGGAGCCGGTGCGGATTTTCGCGGAGCCATTTGATCTCCGGCGTCTGCTGATTGTGCGGCTCGTCGGCGTAAGGCACCCGCCGGCCGTTCAAATCCGGGAATTCCTTGAATTGGAATTTGTCAATGTCCCAGCCGTTCGGATTCGGCGCCGTGTGCCAGCCCCAGTCCGACAGCGTGCCGAGCGGCGTCGTGTGCTCAAACGCCTCCGGGAAGGTCTGCAGGCCGGTCGCGTCCACCGTGAAGGCGAACTCGCCGTTGCCGACGGACAGCGGATTGGCCGCGTCGAAATTCGTCAGCACCACGTCGTGCCGCGTGACGAGCGCGTGCCGGTCAATCGGCGCGGCGCAGGCAGTGACGGCGCAAAGCAGGACAAAACTGTGAATATAAAACCGGAAGGTGAATTTTGTTTGCATGACTTGAGGACAGAAAATCAGCGAAACCGCGCCGGAAAACAAGCCGGATGAAATACTGATTCCAAAAGCAGAACCGCGAACACACGACATGACACGATGGAAAAGGCAACCAAACCCGCCACAGGCGGTAGCTTTCAACCTCACCTGTCATGCGATTGGCAATTCATTCCCATCAGTTGAGGCTGGACGCCGCGAGAGGGGTGCCGTCGGATTTGTGATTTTCGTCCACTTCCAAGCGCAGATAGTCATAGACGACGCCAGAGGTGAGTTCGCCGGCGGGCACGGTGAGTTGCATTTCGTTTTCGCCCGGTTTCAGCAGTGCGGCGTCAAAGGTCAGCGTGTATTCACGCCAGACACCCTTGTCGGTGTTGTAGCGGATGGCGTTGGTGGCCACGGTTTTGATGGAGCCAACGCTCTGGCTGTTGACCGCCACTCCGAGACCGCCGGAACCGCCGGGATTGGCAAGGCCACCGCCGCCGTCGGCACCGGCCAGCGCCAGACGCAGAGTCGCCTGGCCTTTCGATGCCTTGGCCAATTTGAATTTGATGGTCCAAGTGGTTGCCCGGCCATGCCCATACACGCGCCAGGGATCGAATTGATTGTTCTGCGGATATTCATCAGGGGACTCGGCCTTGACCCAGCCGAAATGCTGGTTGGCAGGATCCTTTGCGGCAGGATTGACAAATGTCAGATTGGTCGCGTGCGGCACTTCCTCGAAAAACCAGTCCTTGTGGTAATCGCTCTTGCCGATGGTATAGGTGATATCGTTCGGGAAAAGCAGGGCGTAACGCAGATCCCAGCCCCAGAGCCAATAATTCGCCCCGTCGCCCTTGAAGAATTTGCCGCCAGTGCGGTCGGGATAACCGATTTCCCAAACTTGTTTGCCGTAGCGCACAGGCTTCCAATCCAGCTTGCCCAAATTCAGCGTCTGGCCTGCCACGATAGTGATGTTCGTTGCCGCGAATTCGCCGAGCACTCCATCGGCAAAGGCATGGAGCGTGTAGGTGCCGGGGCGGACGTTGGAAATGGTAAATTTTCCGTTCTTTGCGCCATCGGTCCAGAATTGGTAGTAGTTCGCATCGTGAGCCCAAGTGACCGTGGTGCCATTGCCGCCGCGCAGAGAAAAAGCCCTCGCCGGACCGGTAAAATCCGGGTGGGTCAGACCGACAGCCAGATGCGGCAGCTTGGTTGTCTTCGCCTGTGGATCGTTCAGCACGATCCGGCCGGTGACCGTGGCGCGCTCGTCCTTATGCGCGTAATCCACGCCCTGCACCCAGCCAAAGGGCCATTGAGCCTTGGTGACTTTGGCCTGATCGAGCGCGTCATGAAAGAGGGCGTTGGCGTTGGCGGTCCAGGCGGGCGGCACGGTGGGATTGCCCTCGGTCGCCCTTAATGTATTGAGGTCGGCCTGCGAGGGCGTCTGGAATTTTTTCAGCGCGTTGCAATAGACAAAAATCGGCCCAACAACCTTGTTCCAAGCCTGCCCGGCGGGGATGTTGCACTCCGCACCGCCAGCGTAGTGGCCCGAAGTCCAATAGTCGAGCATCGTCGCGCTCATGTGGCAAACGAGGTCGAGCCGCGTGGGGCCGCCACCCAGGTATTCGTTGGACGGATTGATGAACCAGATGCCGATGTGGTTACTGATGCTGGACCATCCATACGCCGGCAATTTATACATCTCGGCGCAGTAACTGTATTTGTGCTCGACGGAATTCTTGTAGATGCCGGTGGACAGGATGCGCTGCTCCTTGGCGTGGATAACGACGCCCGTGCGCAAATCTGCGTTCTGGCACATGGGCATGTTGCGGTCGGCGTCAACCGAGAGCCAATCGAAGCGAGAATTCAACTCATTGATGAAGCGGCTTTCGCCCTCGCCTGCGGCGGGATAATTTGTCCCGTGGGAATAAATGGCGTAGGTGTAAATGCCGCTGACGCCGCGCTCCATGGCGTAGCGCACTTCAATATCCATCCGGCCATTGACGCCCTTCATGGCAATCTCGGCTCGTTCTCCGCCGTTTTTCGCCGGGTCAACGGTCAGCGAACGGGTCACCTGACCGGAAGGCGCCTGTTCCCAGATGCCGCCCGGCCCCATGGTCTCGACGCCATGATAAATCATTGACGTGATGTGGCTGTTGAACTTGCTGATGGTTGCCTTGATGATGCCGTTGTCCAGCGTCCAGGACGCATCATTTTCGGTGACGGTCACGGGAGTGTTGACCGCAGGTTTGGCAACCACCGGAGCCGCAGTGGCGATGGGCGCCGACAGGACCATGGTCAGGGCAATGACGGCAGACGCAAGAAGGCGGCGCGGGCGGGCAGAAACAATCATGACAATAAAAGATGCTTTTATATTGTTGTTCGGATGAAAAAACAGCCCGCACAAACCCGATGCTTATGCAGGGTTGCTTTCCGAACCAGACGGAATCCACCGTGACGGGTTACATAAAACTGTGTTTTGACTGGAATGCAATCGGTTATTGAACCGCTGTCTACACGGCTTGGGCCGATCGGGTGACCTGCACCAGGATTTTCTGGCGCACGGGTTCTTCTTTGGTAGGGTTGGCGCGCTGCGCCGACCCGCCCGCGTTTGGCGGGCGTTTTTCTTCCGCACTTTCAGCGCGGGGACGCCGCAGCGCAGCGTCCCTACCAGCTGGAACTGCCACTTGTCCAGTTCCGCCAATGCCTTCGCGTCTGAAAATAGCCCGGCCATTTATGGCGGGAAAGTCTGGCAATTTTTGATTTTTCGACAATAGCCCGGCGCTTCAGCGCTGGGTTGGCGTTCCAACAAATAATAAGTCCCGGCAGGGACGGCCTACAGCCTACGGCCTCCGGTCATCTTCCGTATTTTCAAGACAGGCTGCCGCTGCACGCCATCAATAGTTAGGTAGCAGCCGACGTGAGTCGGCTCATTTCAAAATCAGCGGAATGTCAGAGCGGACTGACGTCCACTGCTACGGGATTTTACATCTACTCGTGGAAGACCCTCATCCATGCCGCGAAGGACCCCGAAGCCATCAATGAGCGAACTCACGTTCGCTGCCACGTCCAATATATCTTGGCCACGGAGGCGCAGAGGTTTTCAGCCACGGATGAAACACAGATTTTCACAGATGTTTTTGGGGGAACGAAGGCTGAAGGCTGAAATCTAAAATCCATGCGCCTTTTATGCTTTTTGGCGGCAATTCCATTTCGCGGGGTTCGTGCGGTTCGCAGTTAAATGAGCGAACTCACGTTCGCTGCCACGTCCAATATATTTTAGCCGCGGAGGCGCGGAGGTTTTTAGCCACAGATGAACACAGATTTTCACAGATGTTTTTGGGGAAACGAAGGCTGAAGGCTGAAATCTAAAATCCATGCGCCTTTTGTGCTTTTTTGCGGCAATTCCATTTCGCGGGGTTCGTGTGGTTCGCAGTTAAAATCCTGCAAATCTGTGTTTCATCCGCGCCCATCCGTGGCTCAAATTGATTTAACCGCGTCGGCCAGCGATTTCACGAATGTGCCCACCTGCTTCACCAGCGTCTTCGATTTGCCGTGCCTGGCAATCTGGTTGACCACCGCGCTGCCGACCACGCAGCCGTCCGCCGCCGACGCGACCTCCCTGGCCTGCGCCGGATTCGAGATGCCAAAACCAACGACAACCGGCAAATCCGTGTGCGCGCGGATTTTGGCGACCTGCGACGCGAGATTCGCCGCGACGCTCGTCTGCATTCCGGTCACGCCTTCGCGCGAGATGTAATAAATGAACCCGCTGCCGCGCTTGACGATGAGTTCCATGCGGTCTTCCGGCGTCGTCGGCGCGACAAGGTAAACATGGCAGAGGCCGGCCTGTTTCATCAGCGCCTCGTAATTGCCGGATTCCTCGGGCGGCAAATCCAAAACCAGCAGGCCGTCCACGCCCGCCTTCGCCGCGGCGGCGATGAATTCTTTCACGCCGACGCGATGGATGAGGTTGAAATAAATGTAGAGGACAATGGGGATTTGCGACTGCCTGCGGATTGCGGCAATCGTCTTCAGCAGCTTCGTCGGCGTGGTGCCGGATTCCAGGCCGCGCTGCGCGGCGAGCTGGTTCACCGGACCATCGGCGAGCGGGTCGCTGAACGGCACGCCGAGTTCCAGCACGTCCACGCCGGCCTTGTCGAACGCCAGCGCGAGCTGGCGCGTGGCGTCCAGATCCGGATCGCCCGCGCCAATATAAACGACGAAGCCTTTTTTGCCGGCGCGCTTCAGTGCGGCGAATTTTTCAACGATGCGGTTCATCCGGGCAAAGTTTCGAGTTTCAGGTTCCAAGTTTCAAGCGGCAAGTTTCGGAACGGCCCGGCCGGACAGCTCCCGCCGCCGCAGAATGTAAAATCGCGGCGGTCGGCGGACCGGGCAAAGCGGGATTTGACCGCGTGAAGGATTTTTCGCACAATCGCGGCGTGGCAAGCTGTTTTGGACAACTGTTCCGCATCACGACGTGGGGCGAATCCCACGGCGGCGGCGTGGGCGTCATCGTGGACGGCTGTCCGCCGCGCCTGAAACTTTCCGAGGCGGACATCCAGCCCGACCTCGACCGGCGCCGGCCCGGCCAGTCCAAAATCGTCTCTCCGCGCAAGGAATTCGACACGGTGCAAATCCTTTCCGGCATTTCCAGCAACGGCAAAACGCTCGGCTCGCCGATCTGCCTCTGGGTTAAAAACGAGGACGCCCGGTCCGAGGCCTACACGGAAATGAAGACCAAGTTCCGCCCGTCGCACGCGGACTACACCTACTTCGCCAAATACGGCATCCGCGCCTGGCAGGGCGGCGGCCGCGCCAGCGCCCGCGAAACCATCGGCCGCGTCGCCGCCGGCGCGATTGCCAGAAAAATCCTCCGCGAGAAATTCGGCGTCGAAATCCTGGCTTACGTCAAACAGGTCCAGCAGCTCGTTGCGGACGTGAATCCGGACAAGGTGAAGTCCAGGGACATTGAATCCAACATCGTCCGCTGCCCCGACGCGGCGGCGGCGGAAAAAATGATCCGCCTCATCGAGAAAATGCGGCGCGAAGGCAACACCGTCGGCGGCATCGTCGAGGGGGTCGCGCGCGGCGTTCCGGCGGGCTGGGGCGAACCGGTGTTTGACAAGCTCGAGGCGGATCTGGCCAAGGCCATGTTGAGCCTGCCGGCGTCCAAGGCGTTCGAGGTCGGCTCCGGTTTCGGCGGCATTTTGCTGACGGGCCTGGAACACAACGACGCGTTCCGTTCGCGCGGCGGAAAGGTGTTCACCACCACGAACCGCTCCGGCGGCATCCAGGGCGGCATCTCGAACGGCCAGACGATTTTCTTCCGCGTCGCCTTCAAGCCTGTCGCCACCGTCATGCACGAGCAGGACACGGTGGACGAGCAATTTCACAACACGACGCTCAAGGGCCGCGGACGCCACGACCCGTGCGTGCTGCCGCGCGCCGTGCCGATGGTGGAGGCGATGACCGCGCTGGTTTTGGTTGACCACGCCCTGCGGCACCGGGCGCAATGCGGTTGAATTTCCGCCCTGCGGGGCGATTTTGATTTATGGCTGAAAAACAACTGAATGAAGTATCGCGCGACGCGCGCGCCCTGTTCACCCGCGGCACGCAGGCGCTGGCGCAGGACAACTTGGATTACGCCATCACGCTGCTGAACCAGGCGCTGGAAACGGAGCCGGGCTTTTTCGACTGCCGCAAGGCGCTGCGCGACGCCCAGATGCGCAAGGCCGGCGACGGCGGCGGCGGCTTCTTCAAGAAAATGTTGAGCCGCGCCGGCTCCTCGCCGCAGGAGGCCAAGGCCCGGATGGCCCTGGGCAAAAACCCCGCCGAGGCGATGGCGATTGCCGAGCAGATGTTGAACAGCGACCCTAACAGCTCCGCCGCCCACCGCATCATCGTGGACGCCGGCAACGCGCTGGAAATGCCCCGCACCGTGGCGATGTCCTACGAAGTGCTCGTGAAAAATTCGCCCAAGGACAAGGATCTGGCCATCGAGTTCGCCCGCGCCGTCTCCGCCATCGGTGAAGGCTCCCGCGCGGAAAACATCCTCATGGAACTGCTGCGCGAAATGCCCGGCGACGGCGACCTGAACATGGCGCTCAAGGACTTGTCCGCGCGCAAGACGATGGACGAGGGCGGTTACGCCGCGCTCGCGGGCGGCGGCGGCTCCTACCGCGACATCCTCAAGGACAAGAAGGAAGCCGAGTCGCTCGAACAGGAAAAACGCGTCCAGAAATCCGAGGACGTCACCGAACGCCTCATCGCCGAATACGAGGAACGCCTCCAGACCGAAACCAACAACATCAAGCTCGTCCGCTCCCTCGCCGAACTTTACACCCAGAAAAAACAATTCGACCGCGCCCTCGAACTCTACGACCGCGTCAAGAAATCCGACATGGGCAACGACCCCTCGCTCGACCAGTCCATCGCCGGCACCGTCGTCAAGCGGTTCGACTTCCAGTTGGAGCAGCTCAACCCCTTCGACCCGGAACACGCCGCGCAGATGGAGAAAATCAAGGCCGACAAGCTCGCCTTCCAGCTCGACGAATGCCAGAAGCGCGTGGAGAAATACCCCACCGACCTCGCCATCCGCTACGAGATGGGCGCGCTCTATTTCCAGACCGGCAACATCGGCGCGGCCATCCAGGAATTCCAGAAGGCGCAGGGCAACCCCTACAAGCGCCTCGCCGCGATGAGCTTCCTCGCCCAGTGCTTCGCCAAGCGCAAGATGTTCGACCTCGCCGCCCGCACCCTCCAGAACGCCATCAAGGAAAAACCCACGTTCGACGACGAGAAGAAGGACCTCATCTACAACCTCGGCGCCGTGCTCGAAAGCATGGGCAAAAAGGAGGAGGCCATCGAGCAGTTCAAGCAGATTTACGAAATGGACGCCGGCTACAAGGACGTCTCCGCCAAGGTCGAGGCCTTTTATTCGGGGCAGTGATTCCGGCAGCGTCAGTCCCGGAGAGACGGACCGAAAATAGCCCGCCGTTTCAACGGCGGGTCCAGCCGACAGACCGAATCAAGTCCCGCAGGGACGACCCAAAACTTCTGCCGTCCCGCCAGGACTTGGGTTTTGGACGGATTTTTCCCGGCGTTGAAACGCCGGGCTATTTTTAAAATGTCCCTGCCGGGACAAGACTTTGCGCCTTTGCGTTAAATTATCCGGCTACGGCGCGGAGCGGATGCGCCAGAAATTGTGCGTGGCTAAATCAAACCCTTCTGCGCCGCGTGAACGGCCATGCCGCATCCGCAAAAAGTAAAACTGCGCCGATGAAAATTTCTTTGCTGAAAATAGCCCGGCACTTTAGTGCTGGGACAACCGCCACAAATATTTTCCGAGTCCCGTCAGACGGCAGACGGTTTCTTTCGTCCCTGACGGGACTGATGATGTTGCCCGACCGTGAACCCAGCCATAAATGGCTGGGCTATTTTCAAAGACTCAATTGGGCAAAAGTTCCTCAATTGGAATTTTTGGGCGAGGTCGCAAATATTCTTTATATTTTGGAGTTCCTTTGATTTTTTCGAATTCTTCTATACCCGGCCTCGCTCAAGCACCACTTCGTCGAACTCGCGCTCGGCCTGTTCGCCCCAATGCCACGAGTCTTCAAACGCCGTGATCTGCGCCTCGGAATAGTTGGTGGGGACGGTGCCTGCGCCGTCCGGTCGTCGCAGCGCGACGACCCCACCTTCGGCGATTTGAACAGGAGGTTGTCGCCATAGTAGAGCTGGTTCACGCGGGGGAGTTTAGCCACAGGTTTCCTCGGATGAAACGCAGGTTTTCGAGGCAAATCCATTTTCCTGGCGCGCGCTTTCCACAAATGGGCCGCCCCGGTCGGGGCTGAACCCCATCCGCCCTGTCCGGCGCGGGTCGGGAGCGGTAATTCACCGCTCCGGCGGGGTGAAAAACCGAATGAAAGGGGGTTTTCACCCCTCCCATCCGGCTCGGCAGGCGTCCGGAGGTCTAAATCACGGGACTGCTGGTAATTTTGACCGGAACCATGCAGTTGGAAAGCGAAACGGCGCTGCGCATGGCTGCGACGCCCCCGTCGCCGGGATGCCGCCCCGCCATCGCAAAAATTTATTTCCCGCCCACCTGCTGCATCCATTTCACGCGGTAAGCCAGAAGCGACTGCGCCAGTTCGCCGGTGAAGGCCGGCACCTGGCGGTATTTCACGCCCAGCGCCGACGTGTCCACTTTGTAGGGATGGATGCCCAGGCACGCCGCCTTGCCGGCAATCGCCGCGCCCAGCGTGGTCGTCTCGGTGACGGCCTGGCCGTTCTTGTCGAACATCGCATAAACCGGATGGCCGGTCAGCGTCGCGAGCACCGCCGCGAAGAATGTGTCCTTCGAGCCGCCGGCCGTCAACACCACCGGCACCGTTGTGTCGGACGAGATCGCCGTCACCTGTTGCGCCGTGGCCAGCACGGTCATCACGTTGCCGACGAGATAAGCGGTGACGCCGTCGGCGTAGCAAGCCGCCTCGTTGATGATGCGGCCCTTGATCTGCGGGAACGGCCCGGTGCCGTGGTTGGACGGGGCGATGTTGGGCAGCACGAAGCTGTTGGCCGCCTTCAAGACCTTGAGCAGTTGCGCCTCGGTCCATTGGTTGTCGAAGGCGCAGCCCTTCGCCTTGGCGAGTTTTTTCATTTCCGAAAAATCCGCGCCGCCGCCGTAGCGCGCGGTCATGACCGGCTCGCCGTCCACCGTGCCTTGAATGATGATGTCGCGCGTGTAGCCGTCGCCCGGCACTTTGGCCGCGCCGCCCATCTGCGCAATCATCGTCCAGGTGCCGGCCTCCACCTGCACCACCGGCTTGCCAATCGCCGCCGGGTAGGCCTGATAAAATGTCGAAAGAATCGGCAGGTGCGAGAGGCAGGTGTCGTGTCCGCCGGGAACCACCAGCGGCTGCGTGGAAAGTTTCAGCCGTTTCGCCTGCGTGGCGGGCATGGTGCCGATGGATTTGTAGCAGACGGAAGTTTGCGCGGGCACGAGCTTCTGAAAACCTTTGACCAGCTTGGTGGCCTTGCTGGGCGTGCCGGGCTTGCTGCGGACATCGCGCGTGCCGCTGTGGCACATCCAATAACTGTGCTCGTTGCCGGCCTGCCGGATGGCGGCGAGATAATCGTCGCCGATGAAATGTCCGCCCATGAGCGCGCCGTATTGGCCGAACGCCGCCGCCTTGGCGAACAACTGCGGACGAACCAGTTCCTCAAACACCAGCCGCTTCAACAACGTCAGCGAGCCGGGAAAATCCCGGATGGAACCGGTCTCCTGAAAAAAATCCTCCTTCGATCCGGCGAGTTTGGCAAACGCATCGTTGACCGCGTCGGGATAACCCTGCGTGTAAGCCAGCGTCAGCCGCTCGCCCGGCGCTTCCATCAGCGAATTGTCCGCGCCGACCAGCCCGCCTGACGCGCCGCGCGCGACCGGCGCGACCACCGCCGCCGCGCGCAGGTTTTCCGGCAGCGACTGGATGATGCTGTCGAACCAGTCAAATTCCTTGCCGGTGCAATTATACTTCAATCCGCCGTGTTCGGTATTCGGGCTGTCGGTGCTGGCGGAATGCACCGTGGCCAGAGTTTCAAAGTCGAGTGTTTCCAGTTTGATGTTGGAGGCTCCGTCAACGGGAACCAGAATTGTCTTGGCGCTCATGTTGTTTCCAATTGCTGCCCGCCATCGCCGCCGCATTTTGGCGGAGTCGCGGGCCAAGGTTGTTTGGTTTAATGCGCGCTTCTTCCGCCCTGGAAATCAGGGGGTGAAGCGATGCTGTTCCGGCAAGACTAGCCAAGCGTCCGGCGCGCGACAAGCGGCAAGTCTCGCAATCAAATTAAATCGTCCATTTTTTGCAACCCGCTGGACAATGCCGCCAAATCCGCCAAGATAGGCGCGTCAGCCGTTTGAATGAAACAGCTCCTGCAACTTTCGGCGGTCACCAAATCCTTCGGCGCCGTCCGGGCGCTCAAGGATATTTCGTTCGATTTGCGGGCCGGCGAGGTCCATGCCCTGCTCGGCGAAAACGGCGCGGGCAAATCCACGCTCATCAAAATCATTACCGGCGCGCATCCGCCGGACGGCGGCGCGATTGAAATCGAGGGCGGGCGCGTCGAAAAACTTTCTCCGGCCATCGCGCGCAAGCTCGGCATCGCCTGCATTTACCAGCAGCCGGCGCTGTTCCCCGATTTGACGGTCGCCGAAAACATCGGGCTTCGGCTTGAGCGCGCAAATTCCTTTTCGCGGGTGGATTGGAAGAAACGCCGCCAGCGCGCGGGCGAATTGCTCCGGCGCATCGGCGCGGACATTTCGCCGGATGCCGAAATCCGCTCGCTTTCCATGCCGGAGCAGCAGCTCGTCGAAATCGCCTGCGCGCTCGGCGCGGGTGCGCGCATCGTCATCATGGACGAGCCGACCGCGTCGCTCACCCAAAAGGAAACCGGGCTGCTCTTCGCCGTCATCCGCGATTTGCGCGCCGGCGGCGTGGGCATCATCTACATTTCGCACCGGCTGGAGGAAATTTTCCAGCTCGCCGACCGCGTGACCGTCCTGCGCGACGGCGAAAGCGTGGGAACGTATTTTGTTGGTGGCAGCCGGCGTGAGCCGGCTCAAATTCCTTCCGAAGAAAGTCAGGGCGGACTCACATCCGCCGCTACAATCACAGAATCCGAACTCATCAAGCTGATGGTCGGGCGGGAAATTTCCCAGATTTTCCAGGCGGCCGAAAGCGCGCCGGGCGGAACCGTTCTCTCGCTCAAAAATCTCGGCTGCGCGTCCGGCGGCGTAAAAAATGTTTCGCTCGAAGTTCGCGCCGGGGAAATTCTCGGCCTCGCCGGACTGGTCGGCGCGGGACGGACGGAACTGGCCCGGACCATTTTTGGCATCACGCCCGCCGATGACGGCGAAATTTTTCTGCGCGGCGATAAAATTGAAATCCATTCGCCGCAGGAAGCCGTGGCGCGCGGCATTGCTTATGTGCCGGAGGACCGGCGGCGTCACGGCATCATTCTCGAAATGCCCATCGCACAAAACATGACGATGGCCATTCACCGGCAGCTCTTTCCCGGAACCTGGCTGCGGTTCGGCGCGGAGCGTGCGTGCGCCATGGATTTCATCCGCCAGTTGGATGTCCGTGCCTATGGCCCGGAAGCGCCGGGTCATTCGCTTTCTGGCGGCAACCAGCAAAAAGTGTCGCTCGCGCGCTGGCTGGCGACCAAGCCGAAGGTCTTGATTCTCGACGAGCCGACACAAGGCGTGGACGTCGGCGCAAAAAGTGAAATCCATAAAATCATCCGGCGGCTGGCAAAGGACGGCCTGGCGGTGCTGATGATTTCGAGCGACCTGCCGGAAATTCTCGGCATGAGCGACCGCATCGCCGTGATGCGCGGCGGCACGATAGCCGCGATGCTGCCCGGCAAAAGCGCCGCGCACGAGGTAATGTCGGCGGCGCTTGGACAAAAAGGCGGTGCCGGATGAAAAAAAACTTCCGCGAAATATCCGTCGCCGCCGCGCTCGGCATTTTGCTGCTGGCGCTGGCGATTTTCGCGCCGTCCTTTTTCCAGCCGCAACCGCTGCTGTCGCTCGTCACGCGCGAGGCGCCGACGCTGGTGGTCGCGTGCGGCATGGCGCTGGTCATCATCTGCCGGCAGATTGACATTTCCGTCGGCTCGCAATTCGCCGTGTGCAGCGTTTGCGCCGGCTTGCTGGCGGCGATGCACTGGCCGCTGGCGCTGGTGCTCGCCGCCTCGGTTCTGATCGGCGCGGCTTTCGGCGCGTTCAACGGCGCGCTGGTGGCCGGGCTTGGCCTGCCGTCCATCGTGGTCACGCTGGCGACGATGGTGACATGGCGCGAAGGCCTGCGCTGGCTGCGGCAGGGCGTCTGGGTGGATTTGCCCAACGGCGTGCAATGGTTCGGCCTTCCGCAAATGACCGGCCAATGGACGCTCGTTCTCGTCGCGCTGGCGATTCTGATCTTGCTCGCGCTGGCGCTGAAACATTTTGCCATCGGCCGGTTCATTTATGCCGTCGGCTCGGATGCCGAAGCCGCGCGGCTGGCCGGAATCCGCCCGCGGCTCATGACGTTTGGCGTTTTTGTTTTCATGGGCGCGCTGACCGGCCTGGCGGCGATGATGAACACCATCCAGTCGCCGCAGGTGGATCCGAATTCCGGCACCGGGCTGGAATTGAAGACCATCGCCGCCGTGGTCGTCGGCGGCGTGGCGATTTCCGGCGGGCGCGGAAAATTATGGGGAGTGTTCGCCGGCCTGCTGCTGCTCGCGTGCATCAGCCCGGCGCTGACGCATCTCCACGTCGAAGCGTATTGGGAAAAAGTGATTCAAGGCGCGATCATCCTGCTGGCGGTCGTGGCGGATGGCTTAAGAAACAGAAAGCAAAGGAATTAACCACGGATGAAACACGATTAGAAAACCATTCGCTTGTATTCAACCCGCTCGCGTCCAAAGTTGATGAGATAGCCAGCCTTGATTCCCGTGCCGCGAAGTTCATTCAACAATTGCGCTTCATGCAGCGACTGGTATTCAGAATCGGTCTTTAATTCAACAAGAATTTCGTCCGCGACGAGCAGGTCGGCGGCATAATCACCAACAATCACGCCTTTGAACCGGACTTGTATCATCGGTTCCAATCCAGCTTTTACGCCTCGCGATTGGACTTCAACCTGCATTGCGCGTTGATAAACACGTTCGAGAAATCCATGGCCAGAACATTATGAACCTCGATAGCCGCACCGATCAGTTGTTCTGTGACCGGCTGAAGCGAGTAATCTTTCACCGCATTCATCTGTGCTCATCTTGGCCAATCAAGGGTGCGTCAAAATGTGCCGCAGATACAGATACATGATCGGCGCGTTGAACAGAAGGCTGTCGAGCAGGTCAAGAATGCCGCCGATGCCCGGAAACAGCCCGCCGGAATCCTTCACGCCGGCCTCGCGCTTGAACAGCGATTCGATCAAGTCGCCGATCACAGCCGTCACGCTCAAGACGACTCCCAAAATCGTGGCGTGGAACAAATTCATGCCGGCCATTTTGCCGCCGAAAAAGCGCACGAAGACGAGGCTGGCGGCGGTGGAGACCAAAACCGCGCCCGCAAACCCCTCCCACGTCTTGCCGGGGCTGATGCGCGGAATCATCTTGTGCCGCCCGATGAGCGAGCCGACGGAATAGGCGCCCATGTCGCTGAACTTGGTGACGAGGATGAAGTAGAGCAGGAAGTATTTGCCGTCAACGTTCGGGAAAAAATTGATCTTCTGGATGAAATTCAGGAGCCACGGCACATACATGAGGCCGAGGAGCGTGGTGGCGATGGCCGTGATTCCCGACGCGCCGGATTTTGAAACCAGCTGCCGCACGCACAAACCGAGGACGAACAGGATGATGAAGCCCGTTTCAAAGTCGTTCACGCGCGCCGGCGAACCCTGCGTGCCGATGCGGCCGATGAGGTTCAGAAACGTGCCGACCATCAGCAGCACGCCGCCGAGCAGTCCGCACCATTTGAAGCAGGCAAGGCCGCGCTTTGCGATGATGCCGTAAAATTCCGTCAGCCCGGCCAGCGCGAGAAACACGATGATGAGCAGAAACACGCCGTCGGAAACCAGCGAGTTGCTGGAGAACAAAGCCGTGAGAATCACCGTCCAGAGAATCACCGAGGTGATCAACCGGCGGAGAAAAACGCGCGCCTTTGAGGGCGGTGGAACTGCGGCAGCCGTTTCGGACATCTGCGGGAAAATAACAGGGGTGGAAGCGGTTGCCAATTCACAATTGCGGCCGGGGTTCGATGCGTTTTTCCTGTTGTCTTAAATCGTGCTGCGTTTAGGATGCCGTGAACCGGCATGGATGCATTGCCAAACCAACCCGTGATTATCTTTGAAAAGGCCGCCCCAAACGGCGGGCCGGGAAAACCGTTTTTGCGGGGTCGTGGAAAGGCATTCCTCCAAAACATGAAAACCAGCGTCATCCACCGGAAAATCGCCCCATGAACACCACCGAGGCCCGCCGATTGCTGGAACAATTCCGCGCCGGAAAAATCCCGCGCGAAAAAGTCCTGCGCGCCTTCCAGTCCGCGCCGGTGGCCGACCTCGGCTTTGCGCAGGTGGACACGCACCGCGCGCTCCGCAAGAATTTTCCCGAGGTGATTTTCGGTTCCGGCAAGACGCCGGAACAGGCCGTCAAAATCGCCGCCAAGCTTTTGGAACACGGACAGCAGGTTCTCGTGACGCGCATCACTACCGAACACGCCCGCGCCCTGCGGAAAAAATTCAAGCGCGCCGTTCATCATCCGCTCGCTCGCTGCGTGACCATCGAGAATAAACCTCTGCCAAAGCGTCCCGGTTTCATCGCCGTCATTTGCGCCGGCACGAGCGATTTGCCGGTGGCCGAGGAAGCCGCCGTCACCGCCGAAATCATGGGCAACCGCGTGGAAAGAATTCACGACATCGGCGTCGCCGGCCTCCACCGGATGCTGGCGCGGATGGAAACTCTTCAAAAAGCCAGTGTCATCGTCGCGGTGGCTGGCATGGAAGGCGCGCTGCCCAGCGTCATCGCCGGGCTGGTTTCCAAGCCGGTCATTGCCGTGCCAACGAGCATCGGCTACGGCGCGAGCTTCGGCGGCATCGCCGCGCTGCTGGCGATGCTCAACAGTTGCGCCAGCGGCGTGACGGTGGTGAACATTGACAACGGCTTCGGTGCCGGCTATGCGGCGGCGCAAATAAATGCTTTGGCCGCAGATTCACACCGATGAAACACAGACGCTCCGGCTGTGCAAGATTGCCATCTGTGTTAATCTGTGTGCATCCGTGGCTGAAATGAATTTTCCATGAAAACGCTTTACCTCGACATTTTCAGCGGCGTCGCCGGTGACATGTTCATCGGCGCGCTGCTGGATCTCGGCGTGGATGCCGCCAAGCTCGAACGCGAGTTGAAGAAGCTCAAGCTTGACGGCTACCATCTCCACGTTTCGCGCCGGCAAAAATCCGCCATCGCCGGGGTGAAGTTTGACGTCCACCTCGTGTCCGACACTGTTCACGGCCACGGTCATCATCACCATGGCCACGAGCATCCGCACGAACACCGCCATGATTATGCGCATGACGACCAGCGCAATTTTTCGGAGATCCAGCAGCTCATTTCGCGCAGCAAGCTGTCGGCCTGGGTGAAGCAAAAATCCATCGCCGTGTTCGCGCACATCGCGGAAGCCGAGGGGAAAATCCACGGGCTGCCGCCAAACGAAGTCCACTTCCACGAAGTCGGCGCGGTGGATTCCATCGTGGACATCGTCGGCGCGGCCATCGCGCTGGAACTGCTCGGCAAGCCGCGCGTCTTCGCGTCACCGGTGGTCGAGGGCACCGGCTGGATTGATTGCGCGCACGGACGATTTCCCGTGCCCGCGCCGGCCACGCTGGCCATCCTCGGCGCGCGCGGTATCGGCCTCACGCAATGCGAGGAGCCGCACGAACTCGTCACGCCCACCGGCGCGGCGCTGCTGGCGGAATTCGTCGAAAGCTTCGGCACAATGGAAAATCTGGTCGCGGAAAAAATCGGCTTTGGCCTCGGCACGCGGGAGAATGTGACGCGGCCGAATGTGCTGCGCGCGGTGTTGGGAACGCAGTCCACAGTCCACAGTCCAAAGTCCAAGGTCGGTAGCGCGCCTCAACTTGCAACCGGCCTTGATTGGGAAACCGACCGGATTGCCGTGCTGGAAACGAATCTGGACGATTGCACCGGCGAAATTCTCGGCAGCTTTGTGGAAACAGCCCTGACCGCCGGCGCGCTGGATGTTTTTCACACGCCAATCCAGATGAAGAAAAACCGGCCCGGCATGCTGCTCACGGTTTTGTGCGCGGAAGCCGGCGCGGACAAGTTCTGCGAATTGATTTTGCGCGAAACCACCGCGTTTGGCGTGCGGAAAACCTTCGCGGAACGCCGCAAGCTGCGCCGGGAATTTGCCGGAGTAAAAACCGCTTTCGGCAAAGTGACCGTGAAAATTGGCCGGCTTGGTGGTAAGGTGATTCAGTCCGCGCCCGAATTCGAATCGGCCAGAAAACTGGCGGCGCAGAAAAAAGTGCCGGTGAAACAGATTTTTGAGGGTGTAGCGAAATCCAAAATCCGGTAGGGACGCCGCGCTGGGGCGTCCGGTCGGCGCAGCGGGCCGACCTTACCAATTCAATTTGAGTGATGAGCGAAGCGAACAACAAACTGGAAAAATTGCGGGCGCTGCTGAAAAGTTGCGGCTCGTGCCTGGTGGCCTATTCCGGCGGCGTGGATTCGGTGTTTCTGGCGCACGTCGCGCACGATGTTCTCGGCGGGCGCGCGCTGGCGGCGATTGCCGATTCGCCGAGCCTGCCGCGCCGCGAGCTGCAGGAGGCGCTCGACATCGCGGCGAAATTCTCGTTTTCCGTGCGCATCCTTCGCACGCGGGAATTTGACAACGAGAATTACACCACGAACCCGGCGAACCGCTGTTATTTCTGCAAGCACGAATTGTTCGAGGAACTGACGCCGCTGGCGCGGGCGGAAAATTTTGCGGTGATTGCCTACGGCGAAAATGCCAGCGACATCGGCGATTTTCGGCCGGGCGCGCAGGCGGCGGCGGAATTCCAGGTGCGCGCGCCGCTCAAGGAAGTCGGTTTGACGAAGGCGGAAATCCGCGAGTTGTCCGCGCAGCTCGGCCTGCCGACGGCGGACAAGCCGCAGATGGCGTGCTTGAGTTCGCGCGTGCCCTACGGCGAAACGGTGACGCCGGCCAAGCTGCGGATGATCGAGCTGGCGGAATACGCGCTGCGCGACCTCGGCTTTCACGATGTGCGCGTGCGGCACCATGAATTGCGGAACGGCGATTGGGGATTGAAGATGGAAAATCCGGCGGCCGATGCCGCGAAAAAATCCGCAATCCGCAATCCGCAATCCGCAACGGTTTCGCATCTGGCCCGCATCGAAGTCGGCCCGGCGGAAATGGGAAAATTTCTCGCGGACGGCGTCGCGGATAAAATCGCCGGGGCATTGAAGGAAATCGGCTACGCGCACGTCACGCTGGATTTGCAGGGCTACCGTCGCGGCAGCATGAACGACGCGTTGAACCCGGATATAAAGGCCGCCGTTCGGTGACGGGGTGTTGGCGCTGCCCACAGCGGGCAATTGCACTTGTGATTTGTCATGGGAAAAACAATGCCTTATAAAAGCGGTGGCAAGCTGCCATTCTAAAAGAAACGAAAGACAAGATATGCCAATTAAAAAAGGTCCGTTGCTCGTTTGTGGAAAGACCGGTCGCGTGGTCGGGCTGAACCGCCAGTCCCGCTGGTTCCGATGGCTGTTTCCAATCATTGGACTGGCCGCGCTGATCTGGTATCTGGTGCGGGTCGTTCCCAAGCCTTCCCGTGCCGCCTATCCGTGCCAGCAGGTCGGCGCGCCGGTTGCCCTTGGAGGCCTGTTTTATTTCTTGAGCCTGATCGGCGCGGTTTCCGCATATCGCCACGCTAGGAAGTTTATCCGGCAAAACCGCTACGTTTTTGGAGGCGTCTGCCTGATTGCCGCGCTGGTCTGCGCGGTTGTGGTAATCCGGCAGAACGAAGCCATCGCGCGCGCGGAAAGCACCGGGACATTTGCTCCGTCAATGGGGCCGAATCAACCCGTGGGAACGGCGCGGGGGATTTTTCCGGGCCGGGTTGCCTGGAGCTATGACTTGAGCGCCTGCAATTGGGATGGCACGTCAAAGTATTGGTGGTCCAGTCAGTTTAATGACCAGACAAAGACAACGAAGATCTTGAACAATGTCATTTGCTCCGTGGCGGGCCAGACGGCGGTCAGCAACGCTTGGGATGTCCTGTTCCGATATAAAAATGGCGGAACCCCGTATGCCAAAGGCGAGAAGATTGCCATCAAGCTCAACCTGAACAATGGCGGGAAATCCAACAGGATTGACGCCTCGCCGCAATCGGTTTACGCACTGCTTGACGGCTTGGTCAATCAGTTTGGGGCGAGCCAGGCGGACATCATCCTCTGCGATCCGGCCAGGGAGGGCCAGTGTTCGGCGGTTTCAAATTATTGCCACACGGCGTTTCCGGATGTCAATTACGACAGCAACTTGGGCGGCTTCACTCCCAATGCCTTTGCCTATTCCGTCGCCGGCCCGACCGAAACCTCCATGTCCACCGCCATCGTCAATGCCAAGTATCTCATCACGATGGCGGTCTTGAAGCGGCATTGCACGCCGGCCGACACCTATCACGACGGGACGGACAAGACAGATTATGGCAATGCCTCGGTCACGATGATTTTCAAGAGCTGCTGGGGAATCATCGGAAAAAACCGCTCCAGTGAACATCCGCTGCTCCATGACTGGGCTTATCCGCTGGCGAGTTACGATCTGCTCGTTGACATGTATGGGAGCAAGAACGTTGACGGGAAGACCGTGCTGAACATCATTGACGGTCTTTATTCCGGCGACCGGTGGAACAGCGAGCCGCACAAATGGCAGATGGCTCCATTCAACGGCCACTGGCCCTCAAGCTTCTTCGCCTCGCAGGATCCGGTCGCCCTCGAATCGGTGGGACTGGATTTCTTGAGGTCGGAAATGCCGCTGATTAAAAACGCCGACCGCCATCTCTATGAAGCAGCGCTGGCCGACAACCCGCCCTCCGGAACGGTCTACAAACCGGACGGGGTTCGTCTGCAAAGCTTGGGAGTGCATGAATACTGGAACAACTCCGCCGACAAAAAATACAGCCGCAACCTCGGCACCGGCAAGGGCATCGAACTGGTCACCATCCCGCCGGCATCGTGACTCTGCGATTTCGTGCCATGTGATGTTGTGCCTGGCGGAGGCTGGAGCTGTGATTCGAAGCCATGAATTATCTTGCCCCAGTTTTTGTAAATTGCATAATACGCTCCGTTTGACGAATGACGGTGAAGATTTTCGCCAACTCTGCGGAATTCACCCGCGCGCGGACGGGCTGTTTCCATGCCGTTCACATTGCAGCGTGGTAAAACGCAGGTAAAATGCAGGCCGAAAAGTCCGTCGTTGGTCAGTAGGCTGGGGTCGTAGCTCAGTTGGTAGAGCGTCTCGTTCGCAATGAGAAGGTCAGGGGTTCGACTCCCCTCGGCTCCACCAGCCTTCGTCTGGAGCGCAGCGGCAAACGATGGCTGCCGCGCCGAGGCAACCGAAGACGGGCCGGACCCGGCTCCATTTCAAGCCACGGCCCGGCAGGCCGGAAAACAAAATTCCTCACACCATGAAATCACCGCTCAAAAACAAATGGGTTCTCATCACCGGCGCATCGTCCGGTTTCGGCATGGCGGCGGCAAAGGCGTTTGCCGCGCAAGGCGCAAGCCTCCTGCTCGGCGCCCGGCGCGTTGACCGGTTGAAACGGGCCTCGGCGGAATCAAAACGGGCCGGGGCGGGACAGGCGCATTTTCATTTTCTCGATGTCGCGAAAACGGCGAGCGTCGAAGAATTTGTTTCGTGGGCAAAAGAGAAAATCGGAAGCCGTAAATCGGGAAGCGGAAACCTGCACGTTTTGATCAACAACGCCGGCGGCGCGCACGGCCTGGAAACCGTCGCCCGCGGCAAGGACGCGGACTGGGAGGCGATGATCCAGTCGAACGTGCTTGGCATTTTGCGGATGACGCGCGCCGCGCTGCCGCTCCTGGCGCGCGACGCCGGCGCGAGCATCATCAACATCGGATCGGTCGCCGGCCACGCGGCTTACGAAGGCGGCGCGGTTTATTGCGCGGCGAAGGCGGGCGAACTACAAATCACCCGCGCGTTGAGGATGGAACTGCTCGGCACGGGCATCCGCGTCGGCACGGTGGATCCGGGCCTGGCGGAGACGGAATTTTCGCTGGTGCGATTCAAGGGGGACACGGCCGCCGCCAAAAAAGTCTACGAAGGCATGAAACCGCTGGCTGCGGAGGACATTGCGGAAATCCTGGTCTGGATCGCCGGCCGCCCGCCGCACGTCAACATTGACGAACTGATCGTGAAGCCAGTGGACCAGGCGGCGGTGGGAAAAGTTTTCAGGCGCGTGAATCGTTGAATCGTTGCGTTGTTGCATCGTGAACCGGCGGCGCGCTGCCGGTTCAACGATTCTCGGTTTGACGGATCAAATCCCCCGGTTCGCCCGCCACAGCAGCACCACGCCGACGGCCTGGAAAATAAAATTCGGCAGCCAGAAGATCAGGTGCGGCGCAAACTCCGGCCGCGTGGCCAGCGATTCGCCGAGGATGTCGAAGCTGTAGTAGACCAGCACCAGCCCGAGCGCGATGGCGATGCCGATATTCGTCTCGCGCCGGTGCATGCGGATGCCGAGCGGGATGCCGACGAGCGCGAAGCCGAAGCACGCGAAGGAAAACGCCACCTGCCGGTTCATCTCGGCGCGGGTCTGCTCGATCAGCTTCTCCGCCTCGTGGAACTGGGCGCGCAATTCCGATGACGATGTGTCCGCATTCACCGGAAAATCGAGCCGCTCCAGATCGCGCGCCTTGGCCTGCAACTGCCAGAACGTCATGTCGTTGATTTTGACTTCACCCGGGCCGGCGGCGGTATTGGTCGGGAAAAGATTTGCCGAAGTCCATTCATTCGCCGACATGGTTCCGCCGCGTTTTGACAGCCCGCGGGGTTCGATCAGGTGCAGGTAAATTTCCTTGTTCTTCAAATTCGACTCCAGCCGTCCCTGCGGGGCATGGAGCCAGGTGGAGACATTGGTTTCATTTTCGAGGACAAAAACCCGGACGTCCTGCAGGTTGCCGCCGTCATTTGCCCCCACCAGGATGATGTAACCATGAAAGTCATAAATCGGCCGGCCGGCCGGCAGTTGGATGTTCAGCAGATCGGCGCTCGCGCGTGAGATCAGATTTTTGTAGGCCACGCGCGAACGCGGGCCGAGGTCCATGTTGAACCACGCGCTCACGCCGCAGCATAACAGGCTCAACAGCAGCACCGGCGCGACCAGCGACAGGAGACTGACGCCGCTGGCGCGCGCAGCGGTGAGTTCCTGGTCCGCGCTGAAACGACCAAAGACGAGCAGCGTCGCCGTGAGCAGGCCCATCGGCAGCGCATAGACGCCCACGAATGGAACCAACAGGCCGATGGCTTCGAGCACCGTTCCGATGCGCGCCTGGCCGCTGATGAGCAGCCGGAGAACCTCGTTGATCACGGTGCCCAACAGCAGCACGAACGTGAACACCGCCACGGTCAGCAGCAGCGCGGCGAGCACCTGGAACGTCAGATATCTGTGCAGCGTCCTCATTGAATTGATGATTTACGATTGATGATTGATGATTGCGCGGCTGCCGCGAGCTGTCGCCCAAATCGTAAATCGTAAATCGCGGATCGTAAATCACAAATCCCCGTGTCGGTTCTGGCTTGATAACCGGCCCCGTTGGATTCCAATCTGGAGTGTGGCAGACACCATTCAACCGTCGGACGGCCCGCAAATTGTGCGAACGGCCGGACACTCCGGGATCAGGTCGCGGGCCGGTTCGTTTTTCGCGCTGCGGGCGGCGGACGTTCAACTCCATCGCATCTGCGACGATTTGAGCGGGATGCTCATTTTCCCGATGCTGATTTTCGGCCCGTGGGCCTTTGGCACGACCGATCCGTGGTCCATTTGGGCCATGAACATTGCCGGCTACGCGCTGGGGATTTTGCTGCTGGCAAAAATCTACATCCGCGGGGCAAAAGGCTACACGGCGCTGCGCTGGGAAAATTTTTCGATCCATTCCGCCACCAAAACGCGCCACCGGCATCCGCTGGCGCGTCTGTTGAACCGCAGCCTGGCCGGACTGACGCTGGCGGTTCTGGCCTTTTGCCTGATGAGCGCCTGGAACGCGCGCGCCACCTACAACCCCGACACGCGGCTGTTTGAATACCACCGCTGCCTCGCGTGGCTGCCGCACAGCCTGGACGGCCACCGCAGTTGGCTTGCCTTCTGGACTTATCTGGGTCTGGCCGGCTCGTTTTGGGCCATCCGCGACTGGTTGCTGGGCATGACTCCAGACGAGGAACACGCCGTTCGCGGTGGCGGGGAGGATTCCGCCGGGCCGTCGCGCCTGCTGCCGGGCCGGCTGCGGCAACTGCTCTGGGTGCTTTGCCTCAACGGCGCGCTGCTGGGCGTGGAATGCATCGTCCAGCGCGCCAGCGGTTCGAGCAAATTGCTGTTTCTGGTGCAGCCGCTGTCGAATCCGGAAGGTGAAGATCAATTCGGGCCGTATCACTATCGTTCCAATGCCGCGCAATACTTCAATCTGCTCTGGCCGGTGTGCCTCGGGTTTTGGTGGACGCTGCAACGCATCGGCGGGCAGTCCCGCAATGCGGGGCATCATGTCTTGTTGCTGTGCGCCGCCATCATGGCGGCCTGTCCCATCATTTCCACCAGCCGCGAGGGCGCGCTGGTGGCGGCGGGCATCCTTGTCCTGGCGGTGATCTGGCTGTCGGCGGCAGATTTTTTTTCGTTCCGGCAACCAGGCGGGCGGCGGACACGCCGGGGCGCGACGGCGCTGCTGTGGCTTTTTGTTGTTCTGGCGCTGGCGCTGGGCTGGTATTTCGGCTGGGGTTCGCTGGGTCCGCGCATGGAACAAATCGGCGCGGGCTACCAGAATCGCCAGTTGATGTATGACGCCGCGAGGCCGATGGCCGCCGATTATCCGATCTTCGGCACCGGGCCGGGAACGTTTGGGTCGGTTTTTCAGCTCTACCTCATTTCCAGTTCGACCTACTGGCCGGAACAGTTGCACAACGACTGGCTCGAAACCCGCATCACGTTTGGCTGGGTGGGAATGACGCTGCTGCTCGCGGCGCTGGCGTGCGTGGTTTTGCGCTGGTTCGCGCCGGGCGGCATTCGCGGCGGCCGGCGGTTTGTCGTCTTAATCTGGCTGGCGCTGGCGGGATGCCTGGTCGGGGCGCTCTTTGATTTTCCGTTCCAGATCCACTCCGTCCTTTTTCTTTTTCTGGTGTTCTGCGCGGTGCTTTTCAGCCTGAGCCGCAGGTCGGGGTCTTCACGGCGCTGAATCGCCGGAGAAAACCGCCGTGCGCTCGTCGCCTTCCTTGAGGAGAAAATGCCGCGGCAGCTCGATCATGGTTTGCCGTCCCAGAAATTCCATCAACACCGCGATGCGCTCGCGGCCCGGCAGGACGCGCGTGACGACGGCGTGCAGGCCGCGCATCGCACCCTCGGTGATTTCCACCTCGTCGCCGGGGGTGAAATTTTCCGGCAGGGTGCGCAGTTCGTCCGCGCCGATGGCCTGCTGGAGTTCGCGGATGACTTCCTCGGGAATGGCGGGCCAGCGTTCGCCAAAATGAACCACGCCGCGCACGCCGCGGGAGTATTGCACCAGGCGCAGCGATGACTGCCAGTCAAACCGCGCAAACAGATAGCCGGGAAACAGCGCCTCCGTCGCCCAGACCGTCCCCTGCCGCGTGGCGCGTTTGAACCGGATGCGCGGCAGGAAAACCTCGACCATGGTGTTTTGCCGGAGATGCGCCGCCGCGATGTGCTCGTGCTTGGGCTGCGACCGGAGACAAAACCACAAGACGCCGCCGCCGGGTTGGGGCGGAGGCGTCGGAGTTTCATTTTCGGCCACAATCATTTTCTGAAACAAGACCCGGCCGTGTGGCTGCCTCACTTGGCCGGTTTGTCCGGCCTGGCCGGTTCGGTTTTGTAATAATCCCGGTAGCGGTAGTAGGAGTAATAATCGCTGCTGGTGGCGCGCACGGAATTGAACACCAGGCCGAGCACGCGCGATTTGCGCTGGTAGAGCATGTCGAGCGCCGCACGCGCCACCCGGGCCGAGGTGTATTCTGCGCGGATCACAAAAATCACGCCGTCCACGCGCGGCGCCAGGCTCGTCACGTCGTCCGCCGCCATCACGGGCGCGGTGTCAATCAGGACGTAATCATATTCCTTGTTGGTTTCCAGGAGGAATTTTTCCATGACCGGGCCGATGAAAAATTCGCTGGAGCGCTGCGTGGTCGCGCCGCGCGGAAGCAGGCGGAGATTGGCCACGGGCGTTTCCTTGACCAATGAGCGCCAATCCATTCCCTGTAGCAGCACCTCGGACATTCCGGCCTCGGCTTCGATGTTGAAGCTCCCGGCCAGATTGCCCTTGCGCAGGTCGGCGTCCACCAGCAGCACCCGCGCGCCGCCCATGGCGAGCGTGATGGCCAGGTTGGCCGCCGTAAGGGATTTGCCGTCGTTGGGCACGGAACTGGTGATGAGCAGCGTGTGCGGGCGCGTGCCGGTCTGCGCCATGTAAAGCAGCGAGGAGCGGAGATTGCGATATGATTCGATGAACGGATGCCGCTGGTCGTCGGCCTGCACGAAGGGCAGGATGCCGCCGCGCGGCGGCTTGCGTTCGCGCGGAATCTGGCCGAGCACTTCCTCGTCAAACAGCTCCTCCAATTCCGTGAAGCTGTTCAGCCGGTCGTCCACCCGGTCCAAAAGCAGCAGCATGACCACGCCCGCAACGAGGCCGATCACGCCCGCAAACATCATTCCTCTCTTGCCGAGCGCCTTGTCCGGATTTGCATCGCTCGCCGCTTCATAAATGGTGACGCTTTCCGGGTTGATGTCCTTGTTGACGTCGAGGGTTTCCAGCGTGGCCAGCAGGGAATCGTAAAGGGATTGAATGCGGTCTGACTTGGCCTTCAAGCGGGCGTATTGGGCGCTCTTGCGGGACAGCTCAAGATTTTCCACGCCCCACTGCTTGGTTTGATTGTCGAGGTTTGTGATTTGCAGCGCCATCGCGCTTTTTTTGGCGTCCAACTGCTCCACGCTCTGCTGCCGGTAGATGTCCAGCACCTGTCCCAGCCGCTCAATCTCACGGCTCAAGGCGATCATCTGCGGATGTTTCGGCTTGAGATACGCGGCATACCGGTCCTGATCGGCCTTCAACAACAGGATTTGTTGTTTGACGGTCAAATAGTCCATGCCGACGGTGCTGGGGGAAAACAATCCGGACTGCTCGGCCAGGCCGGCGTTGACCAGCAGCCCGCCGGACTGGGATGCGCCGGCCTGTGCGCCGGCGCCACCCATGAGCGCGGGTGACTGATCCTGTTCCAGCAGGAGATTTTGATCGAGCGTCATGGACTGGAGCAAATCGTATTCGGAGCGGGCGGTTGCGGTTTGCTGGTAAAGGGCGACCAGATAACTTCCCACGCCGCTGGCTTCCTGCAGCAGCGCGGCGTCGTTGGTGGCCAGGAACGACTGCAGCTCGTCATCGCACTTTTGCAACTGCGGCTCCAGCCGCAACATCTGGTCGGTCAGTCCGGCGATGGTGGTGGACGAGGTTCGCTCCGCCATTTCCTTTTTGAGATTGATATATTCCTCCATGCAGGCCTGGAGATACGCCTTGGCGTAGTCCGGGTTCCCGCAGGTGGCGCGCAGCACAAAAATGGTCGTGCGCGGCAGCACATTGACGCTCAACACGACCGGCTGGGCCGAAAGCCCCGGGTTTTGGTTGGCAACGCGGTCGTGTGCGCGCTGCCGGACTTCCACGCCCTGCATCAGGGCCGCCTGCGTGCCCACGAAATTGTTCAGATCCTCGGAGTAAAGCGATCCCTGTTGAATGTTGAGCCTCATGCTCACAATCATTGATCCTGATGAGGACCATTCCGGCGGCTCATTCCGGATGTAGATGGCCATGCCCGCCAGCGCCAGGCCCACGCAAAGCACCAGCACCCACCAGCGCCGCCGAAACAGGTTGCGATAGCGGTGCAGCCGGGAAAAAAAACGCGCCGTCCACGCCGTGCGGTCGTGCGTCACCAAACCTTGTTCTTCGTTCATGGCAGTTCGTTGGGAAATTCGATCAATGTGAGGTTCAGAAGTTGAACAGCCGCGAGGGGACGATGATCAGGTCGCCCGGCTGCAAAACGATGTCCTTTTCGGTTTTACCCTCGTTGAGTATTTGCCCCATGTCCAGATTGATGGTTTGCATCTGTTTCTTCCCGTCGGAGCCAACGGAGCTGCGGATGACTTTTACTTTTCCTTCATTGGCGAAATCCGCCAGCCCGCCGGCGCGCATGATCGCTTGGCCGGCGGTCAGGTTTTCATTGACGAGTATGTCCAACGGACCCTGGCTGTGCACCTGGCCCCAAATATAAATCCGCCCAAGAACCGGGCTGGCCACATTCATGGATATGACCACCGTGGCCTCCTTGTAGTAATCCTTTTCCAGCGCGGCCTTGATTTCCCCGGCAAGGTCCTTGCACGTTTTGCCCACCGCCATCACCCGGCCAATGTATAGCACTTCGATTTCCCCCGAATCCTGCACGACAAGTGTTTTGGGCGTGTTTTGGGGATCCCAAACCTGGTCCTCCACGATCTGAAAACTGACGGTGTCTCCAACCCGCAGCTTGTAGGTATCGTCCTGAACATAGCCGTTGAGCAGTCCCGGCGCGGAGGTTCGGACACTGGTCCCGCCCTGCGGGAGAGCGGCCGATCCGGCTGCGGGAGCGCCGGCGGGGCTGGAAATGGCTGGAGCCGCGGGAATGGTGGACGGCATCGGGATGGGCGAAGTTGCCGATTGAGCTGCGGCGGTGAATGTGGCGCAGACCGCAAGCAGTGAAAACAATTTTCGCATGGCGTGTTGGAGTATTCAGAACTGATACGAAAAATTCAAGCTCACAATGTTGACCGTGTAGTTCAAAGTCGCCCGGTCGGAGCTTTCCCGGATGAGCTGATAGGCGAGATTGCCGGAGAGTTTTTTGGTGATGGCGCGGCCGACATTGATGCCGGCGCCATACTGGTCGTAGTCCGTGGTGCCGCCCAGGGAGTAAAGCTGGGATCCTTTTTCCCACCAGACAGGCGTGCTCAATTGATAGTTTTTGAAAATGTTCCAGCCCGTCTGCACGCGGGCGAAGTAATAATCAAAGGGCTGTCCAAAAGCGGATGAGTCCGTGCTCCGGCCGCCGGACAGGGAGTAATTGAACAACTGGTTGACCTGGTGCGAAAGGGAAAATTGAAAATAATAATCCGCCGTGCTGTTCAAGTTGGTGAACGCGCCGGTGGCGGATGGTGCGTAGATGGTGTAGCCCACGTCCAGCCTTCCGCTGATGTGTTCGCTGATTTGCGCCTGGCAAAAGACTCCGGCGTTCCACTGCGTGGCATCCGGCTGTGTGGACGTGGACTGGCTGCGGTCGTAGCTCATCAGCCCAACCCCGCCCTCCACACCCACGGTGACCTCGGGAAGCACGTGCGCGCCGACACTGGCGAACCAGTTTTCCGATGAGTTGTCGGGCACCTGCTGGCCGGATCCCAGCGATATGTCATTGGCGTGATCATATCCAAGCTGGGCGATCAGCTTGTTCAAATCCCAGGTCGTGTTCACGCCGGCCGTGTTTTCCAGCTGCGCGTAGTTTCCATTGCCGCCCGCCGTGGGATTTTGATAGGCGTTCTGCGTGATGGAAACGCGGTCATGCAGGTTGATCTCGCAGTCGCCGACAAAAATGTTGAAGGAAAGTCCCGAACCCGGATTCACATAAAACTGATCCAGATCGGAATGGATCGCGTGGAAGGAATAACCAACACCCAGCGAGGCATCCAAACTGTTTTTCAGCGTGAGCGGCCAGTGCATCTGGGTGTTTAGATTGGGCCGGACAATAAGATCGCCCTCGCGGTTGTGTGAGTCCAGGTTGATGTTATCGTCGTAATCAAATCCCAACCCCGAAGAAAAGCGCCAGGCGACCGGTCCCAAAAGAAGGTTATAATAGCCGATGCTGTTTGCCGCCTGCTGCTGGCTTTCCGCAGCCATGTTGCCGGCCAGGGACATTCGCAGAGCCTCCTGGCCGTGCGCCCGCCCCGCAAAAAACAACAGGCACGCCACAGCAATCAATGCCGGAAACAGATTGCCTGGACAACACGGAATGGGGGCGCGCTTGATCACTGGACTTGTGGGAAATCAAAACTCATGTTGTCATTTTATATGGCACATTAGCGGGCGCATGATGCCGGTTGGCGGCTTAATTGCAAATGAATTTGTTGTGACAAAATGAGGCTGGCGGACATCATTTGCGGCGATTTATGTTGTTTTTTTATTGACTCGATGGATTGCAAAGCATAAATTTAGTCCTGTAAAGAGTTTGGGAAGTTCTATCAAGCTATGAAAACTTTAAAAATGTTGAGTGTGTTGATGGCTGTCGCGCTGTTTGCGGCGGTGGGGTTGCGCGCCAGTGATACTCCTGCTGCCAATCCATTTTTTGGCACATTGAGCACCGTCAGCCCGGCGGAATTGCCATCCGCGTCTGCTGAATTGGTAGCGCAGGCCGATTCAAAAAACCTTCTGGAAACGACTGTGAATGTGGTCAAGGCCGCGGTGGGCTTGAATCCCGCAGCAGCGGCGGCAATTGTTGGAACCATAGCCCAGTCAACACCAAAAATGGCCTCGGTGGCCGCCGCCACGGCGGTGGCGCTGGTGCCCAGCCAGGCCGTTGCCATCGCGCGCGCTGCCGCGGCTGCCGCGCCTTCCGAGGCTGGCAAGATTGTTGAAGCTGTATGCCGTGTTGTTCCCGCCGCCTTCAAGGATGTGGCCAGTGCCGTGGCCGGGGTTGTGCCGAATGCTGGCAGTGCGATTTTGGCTGGCATTACTAATGCCATTCCTTCCCTCCAAGGACCCATTGGCAAGGCTCTGGCATCTTACGGTGTCAATCCCCCCGTGAGCCCGATTTTGAATCAGATTCCGTCAGTGCCAACACCGGCGACGGCTGCCTTGAATGCTCCCATGGCAATCACGCCCGCCGTGCATTTCGGACCGCCCTACGTTCAACCTCCGCCGTCTCCTGTGAATTATTCCACCGGCACCAGTGGTCTGGAACTGCCGGGCGGACATACGTCTTCACCCCAGTAGAATTTGTGCAGTTTTTGGGATCAGCCCGTCTTCGATCGAAGACGGGCTTTTTGTTTGGCAACCGATGCTCCACGGTGAGATTGGCGGAAAGAATAATTTACCAGGTCATGAATATACCTGACAGGGTGACCTTCAAATAACAAAGCCTTGCCCAGTGCTTTGAGCCCAGTTACATTTTCCAGAGCGGTTTCAAATGTGGGGTGTCGTTCAATTCCTGTTTTGTCGGGTGTGCCAAGGCGGACGGTTGCCGGCGACACTGGTGGTTCTTGCTTTCTTGTTACAGATTGGCACGGCTCACGGCGACAACACGTTCACGGTTGTCAATACTGCCGACAGCGGGCTGGGTTCATTGCGCTGGGCGATCACCAATGCGAACGCCAATTCAGGAATGACGAACCGCATCAGCTTTAACATCAGCGGCACCGCACCTTTCACCATCAACCTGTTGAGCGCGCTGCCGGCCGTGGCAAATCCGTGGACCATTATTGACGCCACCACCCAGCCCGATTGGGCGAATTCCGGCATGCCGGTGGTGGAATTGAACGGAGCCTCCGCCGCAGGCAGCGTGGGGCTACAGTTAAACTCGGCTTTTAACACCGTCGCCGGGCTGGCCATCAATCGTTTTCCCTCATACGGCATCGCTTTGAGCGGCCCATCGAACGTCATTCAGGGTAACTTTATCGGCACGGACACGACCGGTGCCGTCGCGCGCGGCAACGGCAGCTTCGGCATCTATGTGGAAAGCGCGGGCAACCGGATTGGTGGCGGCAAGGCCGGCAACGGCAATGTCATTTCCGGCAACAATGACAATGGCATTTACATCAATACAACCAGCAATGTGGTGCAGGGCAATTACATTGGAATCAGTGCGACTGGTGCAAACGCACTCGGCAACAAAACAAATGGAGTCGTTATTTATGGAGGCAGCGGAAATCTGATCGGTGGGTCCGGCGGCGCCCGCAATTACATTTCCGGCAACGGAACCAGCGGCGTCTATCTGTATGGCTCAAGCGCCGGACAGAATGTCATTTCAAATAATTTTATCGGCACCGATCAATCCGGAGAACTTGTCATCAGCAACCTGAACGACGGCATCACAATCAGCGGTGCGCCGTCAAATGCCATTCTTGGCAATGTCATTTCCGGCAACGGGACCAACGGCGTTTATTTGTCCGGCGCGGGTGCCACCGGCAACATCGTCGCGGGGAATTTTATCGGCACGGATGCCATTGGAAAACTGGCTTTGGGAAATGACAATGCCGGCGTCACCGTAACTGCCAATGGAAATCTCATCGGTCTCGGCAATGTGATTTCCGGCAACCTGACGCATGGAATCTTTCTGACCGGCGGGGCCAGTGGTAATCTTGTTCAAGGCAACATCATCGGCCTTTCCGCGGCCGGCACCAATGCGCTGCCCAACCGCGGCCACGGGATCAACATCAGCAGCGCTTCCTCGAACACCATCGGTGGCGTCGCCTCCGGCGCGCGCAATGTGATTTCCGGCAATGCCCTGAACGGCATCGCCATTTTCATGGTCACAGACACGCTCAATACAATTTGCGGCAATTACATTGGCACAGATGTCACCGGCAAAAAGGCCCTGGCCAACACGCTGGTTGGAATCCTTGTTCAGGGCTGCTCCAACATCGTCGGCGGTGTGACGGCGGGGAGCGGCAATGTGATTTCCGGCAATGGCCAGCATGGAATCTATCTGGTGGGAACCAATGGCAACGCGGCTGGCAATGTCATTCAAGGCAATCTCATCGGACTGAATGCCACCGGCACAGCCGCCTTGGGCAATGGCTGTTCAGGCATCTACATTAACGGCGCGGCCAACAATCAAATCGGGGGCACGAACGCCGCCGCCCGCAATGTGATTTCTGCAAACGGCTCCGCCGGTTATGGCGGCGTCTCTTTGGCCAATGCGGGAGCGACAAGAAATCAATTGCAGGGCAATTACATTGGCACCGACGCGTCGGGCGCCGTGGCCTTGGGAAATGCGTTCGATGGCGTTGATCTCTTCACCCAAGCTGGCACGAATTTCGTCGGTGGCAGCGCGTCGGGCGCGGGCAACCTGATTTCGGGCAACGGTCTGGACGGCATCTACCTGACCGACGCCTCGTGGAACGTCATTCAAGGAAATGACATCGGCACCAAGGTGGACGGAACCAACGCGCTCGGCAACGCCGCCCAAAATGTGGAGCTTGACGTGAACGCAACGAACAACATGATCGGCGGTTCAACACCGGGCGCGGGCAATCGCATTGCATTCGCCCAGAACGCGCGCTCTGGTATTCGCGTGCGCGCTGGAAGCCTGAACAATTTGATCAGCGGCAATTCCATTTTCAGCGACACATTTCTGGGAATTGACCTCGGCAGCGCCGGCGTCAATCCAAACGTGGATTGTGAAAGCGGCGTCGCTGTCAGTGCGGCGAATGCGGGGCAGAATTATCCGGTCCTGACGAATGTCTACAGCGGCACCGCGACGCAAATCCGCGGCACGCTGGACAGCGGCAAGGGCAAAACTTACCTGCTCCAGTTTTTCTCAAGTCCATCCGGCAACACGAACGGCTACGGCGAGGGACAGGTTTTTCTGGGCCAGACAAATCTGACCTTGAACGCGACGATGTGTTCATCGAATTTCACCGTGTTGCTGCCGGTCTCTGTCCCGGCGGGCTGGGTGGTCACCGCGACCGCGACCGATCCGGCCAACAACACCTCCGAATTTTCGGCGTGGATTCCCGTTCTGGCGGTTCCAAGGGTGCTGCCGGGCACGATCAGCCCTGCCAGCCGGCAGTTCTCGCTGTCATGGACCAACAACGGCGGAAGTTACGTTTTGCAGCAAACGTTCAGCCTCAACCCGCCGCAACAGTGGACCACCGTCACCAACGCACCCCAGATTGCCAATGGTTTTTCACTCCTGACCTTGCCCGCCACCAACGCCGTTGCCTTCTACCGGCTGCTGGCACAGTAAAATTTGGGCGCGTCCTGATTTTCAAAACGCGGAAGCCTTCACCGCTGACGCGGCGCAAGTTTGGATTTTGCCTTGTTCCAAACCATATCTATTTGCCGGCGGCCGTGAAGTGGGGTGGTGGGATGGTGCGCGCTGCAGGGTTCGAACCTGCGACCCCTTCAGTGTGAATGAAGTGCTCTACCACTGAGCTAAGCGCGCAACGCCGACAGATTAGCCGGAACCGGAAATAATTCAAGTTTTCCCGGTCGGTTCAACCGTTGCCGTCAAATCATGATTCAAAACTGGTCTTCCTTTTCCTGAAACAGCACGTTGAACGTCGTCAGCGAACCCTGGCTGCGCGTGATGTATTGCTGCATCTCCACCTTCTCGCCGTCGGTCAGCTTCTCGTGCGCGTTGATTTTCTGTTCCAGCACGCGGAGATTGTTCCGCACCATCACGATTTTGTGGAAAAAAGTTTCCAGCGGAACCTCTTTCGTTTGCAACGCCGGGTCCGCCGGATGCAAAACCAGTTTGCCGCCATGCCAGCGCACGCCGAGCTTTTCCACCACCGAATCCGGTTTTTCCAGACCGAGCTTGCTCACCGCCTCCTCCAACGTCTCGGCGATGAATTGTTTCAGCGGCACGCTCAACCCGGCCACCGACATCTGCGGCTCCGCCGGTTCCAAGCCGCTCGGTTCCGGCGCGACCGCGCGTCGGCTGCCCTCGTCAAATTGGATGTCCGCCGTGACCTCGGAAACCGTCTTGACCGTGCCCGTGCCGTATTGCGGATGGCGGACGCGCATGTTGATGTGCAGCGATTCGATTTTCATGCCGCCATTTTAGCCACAGATGAAACACAGATGAAACACAGATTTTTCCAAGACAGAATCCTCCTCGTCCTCATTCTCGTCCTCGTCCTCGAAAAAAATTAGGCTGACAGTGCCGCAAAACGCGCTAGGCTCAAGGCGACAATGAACTTCGGAGCTAAAACTTAGGTTAGGCTGCTCGACACGTCTTATGAAAATATTCGCACTCATCCTATCTGTCGCACTTTTGGCAGTCGGTTTATTTATTGAAGGTTGGCGGATTGGTTATCACCAGCGACAGGTTAGTGGAGAGTATGCCATTCCGCTGATTGACACGCGCCTCACGGATGCCGCGTCGAAGGCAGTGATACTTCATCTCATGGATTTAGGTCAATATTCAGATGCACGGGCTATTATTCAGGGGCAGTTTAACAATAAGTTGTTGGAGGTGGCATTGGACAGCGGCGATTGGGACATTCGCAGGCGGGATTCCGCTCGCAGGGCATGTGAAGCGATTGTTGCATTTCGGAGCGCTTACCCATCGAATTATGTGAGCCATCCGGAGCTTGGAGATACATGGATGGTTGAGCAAGTGAACGCCTATTTGAAGCGGATGACCGAGCAGCCTGACCGATAAATAGGTGGCTATTTTCCAATTTCTCCCATGTCCGCCAAATTTTTTGACCGCTTTGAATTCGAGAGCGCGCTGTGGCAGAAAAATGTCGCCCGCGTCGCGGGCGTGGACGAGGCCGGGCGCGGGCCGCTCGCCGGGCCGGTCGTTGCCGCCGCCGCCATTCTGCCGGCGAAGTGGGCGGAATCCGGCCTGCCGCGCGAACTTGAAGGCTTGAACGATTCCAAGCAGCTCACCGAATTGCAGCGCGAGAAATTCTTCGCCTTCATCACCACCTGCGGTGAGATCGAATTCGGCATCGCCGGGGCGGACGCGGCGGTGATTGACGAAATTAACATTTTGCAGGCGACGCACCGCGCGATGAACGACGCGCTGGCCAAGTTGAATCCGCCGCCGCAGCACGCGCTGGTGGACGGTCGCCCGGTCAAGACGATGCGCGTGCCGCAGACCGCCATCATCAAGGGCGACGCGCGAAGTTATTCCATCGCCGCCGCGAGTGTGCTGGCCAAGGTCACACGCGACCGGCTGATGCTGGAGTTCGACCGGCAATTTCCAGAATACGGTTTCGCCGGTCACAAAGGCTACGGCACGGCGCGGCATCTGGCGGCGATTGCGGCGCACGGCCCCAGCCCGATCCACCGAAGAAGTTTCGCGCCGATCAAACAACCGGAGCCAAGACTGTTTTAGCCACAAATGGACACGGATGGAACACTGATCAAGAAATCCGTTCGGAAATTATTTTGCTGCATGTGTTTAATCCGTGTTTCATCTGTGGCCAGAAATCCAAACGCCGATTGCCCAATCGTCCTGGCGTCTGATTTTCCCCGTGGCCAGCTAGGGCGAAAATCACGGCGAGCGGACACGATAGAAACGGTCGGGATAATTCGTCCACTGCGGGTCGCTGAAATAGGACGTGCCGCTGATGATCGTGTTGGTTCCCATCGTTGACCAGACTGGGTTGACCAGATTCGTGCAGGTCTCCACCACGACAAGCTGGCCGCTGGCCCAGTTGATGTTGAATCCGAATTGGTTTGTCTGCACCCCGAAGCTTGCGTCACCGGTCTGCACCCGTGGCCGCCATGGCATTGTTGAAAAAAAACCATTTATGGAATAATTCCAAATCCCATACCACCCCGTGGTTCCCCGCAGATAATACACAATCGCATGAATGTTATTGCTGAAAGCTGACGCGCTAACGCTATAACCGGGAAGGGAATTGCCTTGGAAATACAAACCGGTGATGTTAGTGCAGCCATCGAATGCCCAACCTCCAATCGTGGAAACGCCGCTGCCAAAGGTAACGTTGGTCAAACCGCTGCAATCTTCAAACGCATGGTCCCGGATAAACGTAATGCCGTTGGGGATTGTCACACTGGTCAGGCTGCTGCAGCCATCGAACGCCCAGCTTCCAATGTTGGTGACGCTATTGGGTATCGTTATATTTGTCAGCCCGGCGCAGCCATCAAACGCGAAGTCACTGATGTTGCCGACGCTATTGGCAATGGTGACGCTGGTCAGGCTGGCGCAGGAATCAAAAGCCGAGCTGCCAATGCTGGTGACACTGTTGGGAACTGTGTAATACCCGCTTTCACCTCCGGGACATTGGACGAGCGTGCTCTGGCCCTGATTGATCAATATCCCATCCACGCTGCTGTAGTTCATGTTTTGCGGATCCACCGTTATTGCGGTCAAGCCGCCGCAGGAATCAAACGCATACAGCCCGATGTTGGTGACGCTGGTGGGAATGAAGACGCCGCCCAGGCTGGCGCAGTTTT